>Ga0209719_1000103_pt1 | contig 119964 bp, 135 predicted proteins | sample AD_JPNAS2_MetaG_FD_184421 | JGI IMG/M metagenome (GOLD analysis project Ga0209719, IMG submission 184421) | Active sludge microbial communities of municipal wastewater-treating anaerobic digesters from Japan - AD_JPNAS2_MetaG (SPAdes) (version 2) | ecosystem: Engineered > Bioreactor >...
CGTGGTATGTTTTAAAAGAATGATTTTGTCTGTGAAGTGAATAAATACCAGAGAGACATTTTAAAGATAAATTGATAACAAAAACAGAACACATGTTTGAAAAAAATAACATAAGCAGGAAACAGTCCATTCTTGTCATTCTGATAATTATTGCGATGGTGCTTTATATCTATTGGCCGGTGCAGGATTACGGATTCATCTATTTCGATGATGATGTCTATGTTACGCAAAATATTCATCTGCAGTCCGGGATAACAACCGACGGATTGCGTTGGGCATTTACGACGACATATTTCGGGTTATGGAATCCCTTGACATGGCTTTCGCTGATGCTCGATTACCGGATTTTCGGTTTGAATGCCGGCGGTTATCACTGGACAAACGTTATCCTTCATATTCTGAATGCCGTTTTGTTATTTTTTCTTTTGAGAATCCTCACCGGCGCCGAATGGCGCAGCGCCTTCGTGGCTGCTTTATTTGCCGTCCATCCGATCAATGTGGAATCCGTTGCCTGGATCGCTGAACGCAAAAATGTCCTGAGCACGTTTTTCTGGATGACGACCATGCTGTGCTATGTGTGGTACGCAAAACGGCCCGGCTGGAAACGCTATGTGCCGGTATTGATCAGTTTTGCCATGGGCCTGATGTCGAAACCGATGCTGGTAACCCTGCCCTTCGTTTTGTTGCTCATCGATTATTGGCCGCTTAACAGAACAGCCATTGCGATAGAAGAGACAACAGGCCATCCGTTAAATTTGAAAAAAGAAAAAATCAGTTTTCTGATTATGGAGAAAATTCCCCTTTTTATTTTGTCGGCGATTGTGATTTTTTTGACCATTGGCGCTCCGCGAACCGATCAGACCATATACACGACTTTTGCCTGGCGAATGGGTAATGTGGTTTTTTCCTATGTGGCATATCTGAAAAACTTATTTTCCCCTTTGGATTTGCATGTTTATTATCTATCTTTAAGTGTTCCCTTCTGGAAGCTGTTTGCCTGCGCGGTTTTTTTGATTTTTGTGACAATTTTTGTATGCCGATATTTTAAAAGACACCCGTATTTGCCTGTGGGCTGGTTCTGGTATCTGGGAACTTTCGTTCCGGTGATCGGTTTTATTCAGATTGCCGATCACACCATGGCCGATCGTTATGCGTATGTTCCGTTTATCGGCATTTTTATGATGATTGCCTGGGGGGGAGAAAAAGTTTTTCCAAAAACTGTTTTTTTAAAGAAAATATTGATCGTTTTATTCATTTTGATAATCATTTTTTTTGCAGTTACCAGCCGTAATCAAATTAAAATATGGGAAAACACCGTCACGTTATTTAATCATGTCATTGAAAAAGATCCGAAAAATCATTTGGCGTATCAGGTAATTGGTCAGGAAATGGCTAAAAGAGGCGAGCATGAGAAAGCATTAACCTATTTCGATACGGCCTTAAAAATTCATCCTCAGTTTTTCCCGGCGTACAGTAATAAAGCTCTTGTTTTGAAAAAAATGGGGAAGCATGATGAGGCAATGAAGAATTTCGAGACGGCCGGCCGGCTGAATAAAAATTCACCAGAACTTTTTTACAATTTAAGTTTCATATATCTGGAAGAGGGCAATTATGAGGAATCTCTTCAATACGCTTTAAAAGCTATTCGCATAAAGCCCGATTATGAAGAGGCGTACAACATCGCGGGTATTGCTTCTGTTGAAGCCGGTAAAATAAAAGAAGGGATCGACTACTTTCAAAAATCTTTAAGGATTAATCCGCGCAATCTCCATGCACAAAGAAATTTAAAAATCACCTTGGAGAAGAATAAAAATCGTCATGAGAGGTAAATGTTTTAAAGCCGTTTATCATCCGGTAACCCGAAACACGGGGGAAAAAATATTTCATATAAATATAAAATAATATCAATTACTTAAAAATATATCCGATTTCAGTATCCTCTGACGTTCATAGTATTTTTTTTCAAAAATTATTTTCCTTGACTTTGTATTTTTAATGAACTAGATAGAAACTGACCGTCGGTCATATATTGACCATTATTTTTCTGCGCGGTTGCATCTCAACAGGGAAGAAAGTAGCTGTGGGACTTCTGGAACGAAGAGTAAAAGAGAAAGATAGCCGCAAGAAATTGATTCTCAGGTCAGCGCGCTCGTTATTTTTCAAAAAAGGTTTCAATAAGGTCACCGTCGATGAAATCGCCAAGTCTGCCGAGTTGGGGAAAGGGTCGATTTACCTTTATTTTGATAGCAAAGAAGAAATTTACGCGCAGATTCTTTTAAGTGATATTGATAATTTTAACCGGCGGGTCTCGGTACTTCTGGAAAAAGGAAGTTCAGCCACCGATTTGCTGACAGAATTTTCATATATCTACATTGATTTCTTCCTCAATGACGGCGAGTTGTTCAGAATCCTTATGGCCTACATGCTCCAGCCTGCCAAAATGAATTTGCCGGAGAAGCTCAATGCTCAAATTCTTAATGCCAATGCGAGCTCAATCAATGTCATCGGTCAAATATTGCAGCTGGGGGTGGATTCAAAAGAATTTTCCGCTGAAGTCAATATCAAACAAAATCAAAACGCGTTATGGGGTCTGCTCAATGGCATTATTTCTCTTTACATTTTTTCAGGCGCGCAGACCAAAAGAAAGGAAAGAATTTATTCCACAACAAATTTAGCATTGGAGATATTCATCAAGGGCCTGAAAAAAGCGTGATGAGTATTTAAAGATTTTTATTATCAGCCAAAAGTTTAAGCAAGGAAAGGCAAAGGAGGCAAAACATGTCATTTGAGATCAAAAAAGCAGCTGTTTTAGGCGCGGGAGTTATGGGTGCGAACATCGCGGCCCATTTAACGAATGCCGGCATTGAGTGTTATCTGCTGGATATCATCCCCCCGGGAGGACTTACCGAGGATGATAAGAAGAAAGGATTAAGCGAGAAAAGTCCGGCATGGCGCAATCGTTTTGCGGCAAACGGATTGGCCGGAGCCACCAAGTCGAAGCCGGCCAGTTTTTATGCTAAAAGTAATGCATCAATGGTTACCATCGGTAACTTTGAAGACGATTTGGGAAAACTGGCAGATTGCGACTGGGTTTGCGAAGTTGTGATTGAAAACCTGAAGGTTAAACAGGAACTTTTCGCCAAGGTGGAAAAGGTTGTCAAGCCGACCTGTATCGTTTCCACAAACACTTCCGGTCTTCCCATCAAGGATATTTCCGCCAATTTCAGTAAAGATTTGAAAAAACGTTTCCTGGGGACACATTTCTTCAACCCCCCCCGTTATATGAAGTTAATGGAAATCATTCCCGGCAAGGAAACGGATAAAAATGTCGTTGCTTACATGACAAAGTTCAGCGAGGAAGTGCTCGGCAAAGGTGTCGTTGTATGTAAAGACGTTCCCAACTTCATCGGGAACCGTATCGGTGTTTATGATTTGTCCAATGCGGGCAGGGTCATGGTAGAAAAAGGTATGAGTGTTGAAGAAGTTGACGCCATTGTGGGGAAGGTCGTAGGCCGCCCCGGGACCGCCGTTTTTGGAACCATGGACCTGGTTGGTCTTGACATCGGGGTTCATGTTGCCAAGAACCTTTATGATGCTGTTCCCAAAGATGAGTGCCGTGATATCTTTTTACCCACCGAATTCGCCGAAAAGATGATGGCGAACAAGTGGCTGGGTAATAAAACCAAGGGAGGTTACTATAAGAAAGTCAAGGACGAAAAGGGCAAGAATGTTAAATACGCTCTGAACTGGAAAACCATGGAATATGCTCCGGCACAGAAACCAAAGTTTGCGTCCATTTCCGAAGCAAAGAAATGGGTCGATTTCGGTGTTGCCAGTAGTATGAAAGTCGCCTTCAACGGAGAAGATGCCGCCGGTGATTATCTGCGCGAATATATGTGCAACAACTTCATCTATGCCGCGAACCGCATTCCCGAAATCTGCGATACCATCGTTGAAATCGATAACGCCATGAAGTGGGGCTACAATCATCAACTCGGTCCTTTTGAATCCTGGGATGCTGTAGGCGTCAAGGAAGCCGTTGCCGTCATGAAGAAACTGGGCAAGAAAGTTCCCCCCAAGATTGAAGAGATGCTGAAGAATAAATGCACCTCTTTCTACAAAGTGGATAAAAAAGGCGTAAAATCTTACTATGATTTCAAAAAGAAGGGCTATGTGAAACTGGACGAAAATCCCAAGATCATCCTGCTGCCCGGTCTCAAGGAAAGAAAGAAGACGATTAAAGAAAATCCCAGCGCTTCTCTGGTCGATATCGGCGATGGTGTGGCCTGCCTGGAATTCCATACCAAGATGAATTCCATCGATCCCGATATGATGAAGATGATTTCAGAAGGTTGCGATATCGTGAATAAAGATTTCACGGGACTGGTTGTTGCCAACCATGATCAGCGCATGTTCTCCGCCGGCGCCAATCTCTTCCTGGTGTTGGTGGCGATTCAGGAAGGCAAGTGGGATGAACTGAAAACCATGGTCAGGGAATTGCAGATCGTCAATATGAAGATGAAATATCTGCCCAAGCCGGTTGTCATTGCTCCGGCAGGTATGGCGCTTGCCGGCGGTTGTGAAATCGCCATGCACGGCGACTACTGTCTGGCCAACGGCGAGACCTACATGGGTCTTGTTGAGGTGGGTGTCGGTGTTATTCCCGCGGGCGGCGGCTGTAAAGAACTGGCCATTCGCGCGACGGAAGGCATTCCCGCCGGTGTTGTGGAAAGCGGATTGAATATGCAGTATCATTTCGGCAAGATTTTTGAAAATGTCGCCACCGCCAAGGTTGCGACCAGCGCTCAGGAAGCTCAGGATCTGGGCTATATCCGCAAAACCAATATGATCAATATGAGCAGAGACATGCAGATTTACGAAGCCAAACAGATTGTGCTGGGCCTGTCCAAGTTCTACAAACCGCCGAAGCCCGCTTTAATCCCCGTGATGGGAGAAAATCTGCGAGGTTTGGCCGGTGCGATTCTCAGCAACATGAAGGCCGGAAGATACGCTTCCGAATATGATGTTCATATTGCCATGAAAATTGCCCATGTCTTGGGCGGCGGTACCTGCGCGGAAGGAACCTGGATCACAGAGCAGGAAATGCTGGATCTGGAAATTGAAGCGTTTATGAGCCTTTGCGGTGAACAGAAGACGCAGGATAGAATATCCGCCATGTTGACGACCGGCAAGCCCCTGCGCAACTAGGATGAATCACGTGCCGGAGGTCTGAAAACCAAGCCTCCGGCCTTTAAAATAACAAAAGCCTGTAAGGAGGAAAATAATATGAGTGAAGCTGTCATTGTCGCATCCGTAAGGAGTGCCGGTGGAAGATATAAAAGAGGCGGTCTGTCTGAAACCAGAGCGGACGTCTTTGGTGTTCAGGTTCTGAAAGGGTTGTTGGCAAAAGTTCCCCAGTTAGACCCTAAAGATATTGATGATGTTATTGTCGGCTGCGCTTTTCCGGAAGCGGAAGCCGGAATGAACTTCGGTAAAGTCCTGGCTGTAGGCGCCGGATTGCCTGAGCCGGTATCCGGTATGGTTCTCAACCGTTTCTGCTCATCCGGCGTTCAGTCCATTGCTGATGCCACGGCGAAGATTCGCGCCGGCTGGTCCGATGTTATCATCGCCGGTGGTGTTGAGTCCATGACCCACATCCCCATGGGCGGCGGCATCTTCCGTCCCAACCCCGATTGGGAGTGGGACACCATGCCCAATGTGTACATGAACATGGGCAACACGGCGGAAAACGTTGCAATGAATCATGGCGTTTCCCGTGAAGATATGGATAAATTTGGTTTAGAGAGCAATCGCAGGGCTTATGAAGCCATCAAGGCTGGTAAGTTTAAAGATGAGATTATCCCCATCAAAGCCTTCAAATATAAAAAAGACAAGGAAGGAAAACGTATCCGCACGGAATTTGTGTTTGACACGGATGATGGTGTGAGATGGCCCTCCGACCTGGGGGCCATGGGGAAAATGAAATCACCTTTCAAACAGGGTGGAAACTGCACCGCCGCCAACTCTTCGCAGATGACTGACGGCGCCGCCTTTACGCTCCTGATGACTCCGGAAAAAGCCAAAGCCATCGGCGTAAAACCCATTGCCAAACTGGCTTACTATGCGGTAGCCGGATGCAAACCGGAAGAAATGGGCGTCGGTCCGAGATACGCTATTCCCAAGGTTCTCAAACTTGCCGGTTTGACAACAAAGGATATTGACGTCTTCGAAATCAACGAGGCGTTTGCTTCCCAGGCTCTTTATTGCATCAGAGAGTTGGGCATTGAAGATCGTTTGAATGCCGGTGACATCAATCCCAACGGCGGTGCAATTGCTCTGGGCCATCCGCTGGGATGCACAGGCGCCAAACTGACCGCTCAATTGCTGCATGAAATGAAACGACGCGGCAGCAAACGCGGTATCGTATCCATGTGTATCGGCGGCGGTATGGGAGCTGCTGCAATCTATGAGATGCTGTAAAAATGGCCCCTTCCTAGCTTTTGTAAAAAAGCTATAACTCTTCTTTCGATCCCTTCGTCATCCCCTTTACCGGGGATGGCGGAGGGGTCGACCTCTTTCAATCGCATCCTTCGAATAAAGCAAAGCGTACTGTGCGAAAATCGTTAAAACCGTTTTCTTAAATCCGGATACTTTTTCCCCTTGAAATAAGCAATACTTTAAGTTATAGCACACACCTCTTGGGCGGTTAACTCAGCGGGAGAGTGCTACCTTCACACGGTAGAAGTCACTGGTTCAATCCCAGTACCGCCTACCAATGAAATCAAGGGGTTGTGGTTTAGGCTGCGCCCCCTTTTCTTTTCTGCATCATCATTAAATGCCGGTTTTGGAAAAGATCATCTGATCTTTTGAGAATCCTCGTTTGCGGCAATCCGGGATGGTTGCAAAAAAAGTTGTTATTAGTCAGAAGTTGATTGACAAAACTTCCGCTGTGATGCTATAAAACAACAGCTTAAGGATCAAGAGGTCTTACCGTAGTTGGTGATCATTTATCCCTATCTGAATAACTATTGGTGGTCATTTATTCCTATCTCAATAATTAAAAGAACACCGATATAAAGCAAGGAGGATGTTTTATGGCTTTAAGAGATGCGTATTTTGTTGATGGAGTGCGTACATGGTTCGGAAAGTCCAGACAGGACGGCCATTACTGGACCACCCGCGCAGATGATTTGGTGACGAAAGTCATGAAAGAACTTATTAGAAGAAACCCGAAGGTTCCATGGGGCGAAGTTGACGACAACATCTGGGGTGCGACAACGCAGGTTGGGGATCAGGGTACTACGATGGGAAGGGTAACGGTTCTCACCGCAGGTCTTCCGGTAGAGGTTCCCGGATTTTCGGTGGACAGAATGTGCGCGGGCGGTATGACCTGCCAGGCCATCGGTTCATCTTTCGTCAAGACGGGCTGCGCCGACATTATTATTGCAGGCGGTGTGGAGCACATGGCTCACCATCCCATGGGAGCGGGCGCAGACCCGAATCCGCGGGTTGTCACCGAGAAGATGGTCGAGGTCAAGTATTTCAATATGGGCAACACGGCGGAAAAACTGCACGACTGGCTTCCGGAAAACGGCGAACAGCCGGTGACGAAAGAAGAAGCCGATGAATATGCCTACCATTGTCTGGAAAAATATTTCAAGGCTTTGGATGCAGGCTATTACCATAAGCACTGTGTTGATATGACGGTTTTTACCCCCAATGGATGGAAAGTTGCCAATTATGATGAACAAGCCAAGCGCGGAACGACGCTTGAGAGCATCAAAAATTTCCGGAAATTCCCCTTCAAGGCGGAAGGCCATGTCACCGCGGCAAACGCTTCGGGGTTGAATGACGGCGCTTGCGTTTCACTCATCATGTCAGGCAAGCGATGTAAAGAACTGGGCATTCAGCCCAAGATGAAATTTGTCGGTGCCGGTTTCGTTGGCGTGGATCCGTCCATTATGGGATGGGGTCCTGTTCCTTCCACGGAAAAGGTTCTCAAGAACTTCAATATGAAATTTGATGATCTCGATATCATCGAATTGAACGAAGCATTCGCTGTCCAGGCTGTCGGTTTCATGAAGCACTTTGGCATGAAGCTACCTCAAGACCCACGCCTTAACCCATACGGCGGAACCATTGCCATGGGCCATCCGCTGGCCAGCTCCGGTGTTCGCCTGAGCATGCAATTGGCGCAGGACTTCGAGCTTAATCCGAAGGCGAAGTACGGACTGACCACCATGTGTGTCGGTCTCGGTATGGGTGGTTCTATCATTTGGGAAAACGTCGTAGGGAAAAAATTATAGGAGGTTAAGGCTATGGCAAAGTATATAACAGAATGTAAACTCAATTTCTTGCAGTCAGCAAAGGCTGGGAAAATAGCGATTGTTACAATGGACAACGGCCAGTTCTACAATATCCCCAATACGTGGGGTTTTGAGGCCTTTGAATTTCTAAACAAAATTATTGATACCGTTGAAAAAGACAAGGATGTTAAAGGCTGGATCTTGACTGGCAAGCCTTTCATCTTCAATGTCGGCGCCGACATTATGAGTGTGGATCCGACTGCAACAAAAGAGGATCTTCTCAAAATCGGTGAGATGGGACATGGTACGTTCAAAAGAATCATGAATCTCAAGATCCCGACACTGGCCGCCATTAATGGCGCGGCGATGGGCGGCGGCGTCGAGGTCGGGCTGTATCACAATTACCGCACGATCTCCAAGAGCCCGGGCGGATGCGATCATTATGCGCTGCCCGAGTGCTTCCTCGGTTTGATTCCCGGTTGGGGCGGAACTCAGCTGGTAACCAAACTTTGCGGTCCGGAAGCAGCCATTGAGCTCATCATCAACAACCCGCTCAATATGAACAAAATGATCAATTCTATAAAAGCTGTCGAGATGGGTCTGGCGGATAGACTCATTGCTCCGGCCGAGTTCATGGATGAATCCATTGCTTTACTGGAGAGAATCATTACCGGCGAGGAGAAAATTGAGCGCAAGAAAGTGGATCCGAAGATGAGTGATGAGCTCTACAATAAGACAAAAGAATTCATTACCGGTAAGGTTCATTCAGGCGCCATTGCACCTTACAAAGCTCTCGAGTTGATCAAGGGTGCGGCGGAATGGTCTTATGATGAAGGGTTCCAGAAAGAGACTGAAGTTCTGGCTGATATGATTATGTCCGATCAGTTCAAGTGCGGTGTTTACTCTTTCGATCTGACCCAGCGCCGCGCCAAGAAACTTCCCGGCAGACCGCCGAAAGAAGTCAAAGGCAACAAGATCGCCAAGATCGGCGTTATCGGCGCCGGCCTGATGGCTTCCCAGATGGCCCTGTTATTCGCACAGCGTTATCAGTGCCCCGTTATCATGAAAGACATCAAACAGGAATTTATTGATAAGGGCTTGGCTTACTGCAGGGAACAGCTTGCCAAGACCGCGAAAAAAGGCAAACTGTCCGCAGCGGATGCCAAGTGGATAGGCGAAGATCTTATTTCCGGCACCTTGACCTATGAGCCGTTCAAGGATTGTGATTTCGTTATCGAAGCGGTTTTCGAAGAAATGGGCATCAAACAGAAAATTTTCGGCGAACTGGAAGCAGCCTGCAAGCCGGAATGCCTGTTCCTAACCAACACATCCTCTCTGGATGTTGCTGAAATGGGCAAAAATCTGAAAGATCCTTCCCGCGTGGTCGGGTTCCATTTCTTTAATCCCATCGCCGTGCTGCCGCTTGTCGAGATCATCAAAACCGACAAGACCAGCGATGTCGTTCTGGCAACCGCATTTGACATTGCCAAGAAGATCAAGAAGACACCGGTTCTGGTGAAGAATGCCCCTGCATTCCTGGTCAACAGAGTTTTACTGGCCTGGATGGACGGTATCTTCCAGTGCATCGACGAAGGCGCCGATTTCATGCAGGTGGACAACGCAGTATTCGATCTGGGCTTCCCCATGTCGCCGTTCACACTGGCTGCGCTGGTGGGCCCTGCTATCGCACTGCATGTTCAGGAAACCCTCAACAAGTCTTTCCCCGACCGATTCCCGGTCAATGCCGGACTCAAGAACCTGGTGGCGAAGGGCAAGAAACAAATGGTTACCTTTACGGACAAAGGCATCGATGTCGATCCCGAGATCAAAGCCGGTTGGCCGCAGGGGAACAAGAGATTCACCGACGACGAGATCAAGGCGCGTGTGTTGGAGCGTGTAGCCAAAGAAGTCGACTTGATTCTTGCGGAAGGTGTCGTGGCGGAACCGAAAGATGTGGATACCGGCGTCATCATGGGAGCGGGCTGGCCGTTCTTCATGGGTGGCATTACCCCATACCTGGATCAGAAAGGAATTTCGAAAAAGGTTGCGGGAAAAGATTTCCATCCGAAAGGTTTCTTAACCGTAGAGAAATAGTAGCACTCTAATCAAGAAATGAAATTGCCGGGCGACCCTTATGGTTGCCCGGCTTTTTTTATGTTTTGCCATCCGATGAAAAAAGCAAAGACAAAACATTAAACATGTTTTTCTCAGGCTTGTTCATGAACAGTCAACTTATTTTCCGGAACCCCTTTTTTAATCAATTTTATATTTTTGACAATGTGCTGTTGAATATTTCATTGACTTACACATTCAAATTTTCTATAATTTTATTAGAAATGGTGGAAATTTTAAAAAGTTTGCGACGATCATTGGCTGATTGATAAAAACATATCTGATATTGCGTTGCGGAGGTCATAGTAATGCCGCCTGCGGAAATGAGGCATGAAAGAGTTGTAGTGGAAACGGACCGCTATCGCGTGGAAGGAGATATAACACTGCCTCAGGAAGGGTATCGCAGCCGCCTTTCCGATTATTTAAACCGAAGTGATCAGGAATTTATCATCCTTGTAAACGTTGAATTGTTATCGCTTGACGGGTCCGGCCGCGATTGGCGTGCCCCGGTGCTTATGCTTGCCAGACAGCATATCAGGCTGGTTGTCCCCGTGGGCGGACCTAATGCTTAAGGTGAGAGAAATCGTGAATGGCCGCTCTTTTGCAGAACGTTGAAAATCATTCCTTTTAAATTCATCCGGCATTGGAACAGTTTATCTGAAACCCGTACAATGACATTTATCTTCCATAAAATAATAACCGCAGATGTTGTAAAAACGATCATGGCAGGATCGTAAAGAATATTTTCAATGAATAAAAAACATGTGAAGGAGTTTGTAAAATGAACGTCAAAGATTTGTTTGATTTGAAGGGCAAGATTTCCGTCGTGACAGGCGGCGGCAGAGGCATCGGTAAATTCATAGCGACGGGGCTTGCGGAAGCCGGTTCAGATGTCGTCATTGCGTCGCGCAAGATGGAAAACCTCGAAAAAGAAGTAAAGGAACTGGAAAATCTGGGTATCCGGGCTCTGGCGGTGAAATGCGATTTGGCCAAAAAAGAAGATATCGGCAATCTGGTCAAAGCCGCCATGGATAAATTCGGCACGATCGACATCCTGGTCAATAATGCCGGACTGACATGGGGAGCGCCGACGCTGGATTATCCGCTGGATAAGTGGGAAAAAATATTTGACGTTAATGTCAAGGGCGTGTGGATTCTTTCCCAGCAGGTTGCCCGGATTATGAAGGAAAAAGGCGGCGGCAAGATGATCAATGTGTCTTCCATCTACGGTTCGCGCGGCTCCAATGAAGAAGAGCATCCGGCCGTTGCTTATAATCCGTCCAAATTTGCCGTGGAAGGCTTGACCAAAACGCTGGCCCTTAAACTGGCCCGTTACAAGATTTATGTGAATTGCATTGCTCCGGGTTTTTTCAAAACGGATATGATGGGCCATTTATTCAAGCCGGAGATGAAACCCATTCTCGATTTGACGGTCGGCGCTATTCCGCTCAAGATGTACGGGGAAGAAGACGATGTAAAGGGATTGGCCGTATTTCTGGCATCCAAGGCGTCCAATTACATTACCGGCGGTATTTTCCCCGTGGACGGCGGATTTTCCGCGCAGTAAAAAGTCCGGATGGGTTTGCGAAAGAGGCATGACGCCGAAGATTTCACGGGCTTTGAAAAGTCATGAGGTAAAAAACATGAAAAAAATAAAACATTCGTTTTTCCTTTTGCTGTCTTTGATTGTGGTAGCCTGTGCTCCCGCTTATACGCTCAATCATTCTTCACCAGTCAAACCCCTCAGTCTGCCCGCTGACGCCGCCGCTCATTACTGGGCTCAGAATGAATGGTGGTATTACACAGGACATTTGAAAGCGGAGGATGGAAGGGAATTCGGATATGAATTGACCTTCTTCAAGCGAATTACCAGTGAGGATAAGGTTCCGCATTTTTTTATTCCCATCCCGGCGCACTGGCTCAAAGATCTTGGAATGATGGGGCATTTTGTTATTACCGACATTACCCATCAGAAATTTATGACGCAAGAGGTGAATAATTTCTTCGGCTTGCCGTCAAAAGCGGACGATACAAAATACGATCTCATGATCGGCACCTGGACGGCCCGTGAAGAAGAAGGGAAACATCTTCTGTACGCTGAAATGGATGACGGCCGGATCGAACTGGAACTGCAGCCGGTAAAGGTCGCCGCCCTGCATGGACGACAGGGCATCGTCGATAAAGGAGGGGGCAATTCCAATTATTATTATTCATTGACGAACATGAAAACGTCCGGCACTTTAACCATCGGGGGCGAATCGCTTGATGTGCATGGAAAATCATGGATGGATCATGAATACGGAACCATGAAGCTCACTTACCCGCAGAGCGGATGGGATTGGTTCAGTATTCAGCTGGAGAACCATTACGAATTAATGATCTATGTTATCAGAAGTGAAGGCGATCTGAAAAACAGCCTGGTCGGTGGAACCTTTGTTCTGCCGAATGGAAAAACCATTCCCGTCAAAGCGCGGGATATCGAAATCAGGAATCTGGACTACTGGCACAGTGAAAAAACCGACTCCGATTATCCGTCTTCATGGGAAATCATTGTCAGGCCTTTCAAGCTAAAACTGAAATGTCAGCCGGTTATGGCTGAGCAGGAAGTCAATTTACAACCCATGCCCTACTGGGAAGGGGCCATATCCGTCAGCGGAACGTTTCATGGCAAATCCGTCAAAGGTCAAGGGTATATTGAACTGGTGGGCTATTCCAGAAAATATCCAATCCAATACATTAATTAAAATGATTCCGCCATGGAACGATAAACGAACCTTTATTTTTACCATGAAATTATTCTTCCACATAAGGCAATAGGCTTTACAAGCCTATTGCCTTATGTTATTAGAAAAACGATGAAAAAACCATTAAGGAGAACTGTATGTCCGGCCATTCCAAATGGAGCACGATTAAAAGAAAAAAGGGTGCGATAGATGCCAAACGCGGCAAAATATTTACTAAAATTATCAAGGAAATAACTCTGGCGGCAAGGCTGGGCGGAGGGGATATTGAAGGCAACTCGAGGTTAAGGCAGGCTGTCATGCTGGCCAAGGAAGAAAATATGCCCAAGGATAATATTGAGCGGGCGATCAAAAAAGGTACCGGCGGCGGCGAAGGCGCGGCGGCCTATGAAGAAGTCACCTATGAAGGTTACGGACCGGGCGGTGCGGCGGTTCTTGTGGAAATCATGACGGATAATAAAAACAGAACTGTTGCAGAAATCAGACATATCTTTTCGAAGCATGGCGGCAATCTCGGTGAAAACGGCTGTGTTGCGTGGATGTTCGCCAAGAAGGGGAGTATTGTTATCGACAAGAAAGTGATTGATGAAGATGCTCTGATGGAACTGGTTTTAGAAGCCGGGGCGGAAGATGTGAAAACGGAGGACAGCGAGTACGAAGTGATTACCGATCCCGGGTCCTTTGAAGCGGTCAAGAAGATTCTGGATGACAAGGGGATTAAACATCTGGAAGCCAGGATCGGCATGATTCCGTCTAATACCGTAAAACTGGAAGCCAACAAGGCGGAGCAGATGCTGAAGATGATGGAGAAACTGGAAGATAACGACGATGTCCAGAACGTATATTCCAATTTCGATATTGATGAAGAGGTCATGAAGAAGTTGAGTTGAGATCCATAAAAACCATTTTTAAAAATATGGAATGAATGACATTGCGAATTCTGGGTATAGATCCGGGCAGTCACGTCACCGGTTACGGCGTCATTGAGAAAAAAGGAAATTATCTTAAGCACGTTGTTCATGGTGAAATAAAACCGAAAAGAAACTCGTCTTTGTCGGAAATCTTGGTATATATTTATCAGCAGCTTTCCTCTCTGATTGCGCAGACAGTTCCCCAGGCTGTTGCGCTGGAAAATATTTTTTACGGGAAAAATGTACGCAGTTTGATTAAACAGGCGCAGGTGAGGGGCGTGGTGATTTTTGCCGGCGCGGATAAGGATTTGAATATTTTTGAGTATTCGCCGCTGGAAGTCAAAAAAGCGGTTGTGGGCTACGGCAGAGCGGAGAAGCGACAGGTACAGGTGATGGTTAAGGCTATTTTAAATCTGCCGGAAATGCCTCCCCCGGATGCGGCGGACGCCCTGGCAACGGCCATATGCCATGCCAATTTTTTAAAGGACAAACCCATCTGATGATTGCTTTAATCAGCGGAACCATTGCCTACAAGGGCATCTCTCAGATTATTGTAGACGTGCGGGGCGTCGGTTATCGGGTTTTTATTCCTCTGACGACTTTTTATGAACTGCCGGAAACCGGCCAGACCATTTCGCTGCATATTCATACGAACGTCAAGGAGGATGCCATTCATTTGTACGGTTTTCACACGCTTCAGGAAAGAGACCTTTTTCAACTGATGATTTCCGTCAGCGGCATCGGGCCGAAGGTTGCCATGAATATTCTTTCCGGCATCGCGGCGCCGGAACTGCTCAGGGCCATCTCCGGAGGCAATGTCAGTAAACTGGTGAATGTTCCGGGCGTCGGTAAAAAAATGGCCGAGCGTCTTGTCCTGGAGTTGAAGGAAAAGGTTCTGAAAAAAATGGCAATCGAAGAGGCTCCCGAAGATCAAACGCAGCATCTTGCGGATGATCTCATGCAGGAAGATGTCCTTTCCGCTTTAATGAATCTGGGGTATCGAAACAATGTTGCCCGGGATGCGCTCAACAAGGTTCTGCGCACATCCGAAGCAAAATTGAGTATGGATAAAATTCTGAAAGAGACATTGAAAATTCTAGCCGGGTAAAAAGACGTATAAGGAATCAGCGATGGAAAAATCGAAAAAAAATTCCCTCATCAGTCCTTCATGCGCGGAAGAAGAAAATGATTTTGAAGTCACCTTAAGACCGACCATGTTAAAAGATTATGTCGGTCAGGAAAAGGTGAAAAGCAATCTGGCCATATTCATCGAAGCCTCCAGAAAACGCCGGGAGGCCCTTGACCATGTCCTTCTTTACGGTCCTCCGGGACTCGGAAAAACGACGCTGGCCTATATTATCGCCAGAGAAATGAACGTTGATATCAAGGTCACATCGGGACCGGTTATCGAAAGACCGGGAGATCTGGCGGCGATTCTGACGAATATGCATGAAAATGAAGTGCTTTTTATTGATGAGATTCACCGTCTTTCCCACGTCGTGGAGGAAATTCTGTATCCAGCCATGGAAGATTTTCACATCGATATCTTGATCGGACAGGGACCGTCTGCCCGATCCATGAAACTGGATATTCCCCGATTCACTCTGGTGGGGGCAACGACGAGAGCGGGATCGCTGACCTCGCCCCTGCGGGATCGTTTCGGCATGCATTTTCGTCTGGAATTCTATTCGCCGAAGGAACTGGCCGTAATCATTAAACGGTCGGCCTCCATTCTGGGTGTGAAACTGACGGCTTCCGGCGCCGAGGAATTGGCCGGACGTGCGCGTGGCACACCCCGTATAGCCAACCGCTTGCTCAAGCGCGTTCGCGATTATGCCGAAGTGAAGGCGGACGGAACCATAGACGGGAAAATAGCGCAGGAAGCGCTGACTGCTTTTGAAGTCGATCAGAAAGGGTTTGATCAGATGGACAGAAGGCTGCTGTTGACGCTGATTGAGAAATTCAACGGCGGTCCGGTCGGTATCGAGAGTCTTGCCGCCGCCATTGGAGAAGAAAGGGTCACCATTGAAGATGTCTATGAACCATTCCTGATTCAGGAAGGTTATCTGCAAAGGACGGCACGCGGACGGATCGCCTGTTCCAGGGCTTATGAACATTTCGGCCTGAAGGCTTCCGGACAGACTGAAATTTTTTAAGCGGACAACGTATCGCAACGGATGTTGTTGTAAGATGAAAATATTAATGCATATTTGCTGCGGACCCTGCACGATTTATCCTCTGAAAGAATTAAGAACACAGGGACACGAAGTCACCGGTGTTTTTTACAATCCCAACATTCACCCGTATCAGGAATACAAAAAGCGTTATCAGACCTTAAGCCAATACGCGGATCAAATATATTTAAAAATCATCTGGCCCGAAGATTACTTGATGGAAGAATTTTTAAAGGGCGTCGCTTTCAAAGGAAAAGAAAGGTGCTCTTACTGTCTGCAGGATCGTCTGACGTTTACAGCTCAGATGGCCTTGCAGGAAAAGTACGATGCGTTCACAACAACATTGTTATACAGCAAGTATCAGAAACATGATTTCATCCATCAAGCCGGAGATAATCTCAGTCAAAAGATGGGAGTATCTTTTTACTATCAGGACTTCCGCGTGGGGTGGGAGGAAGGCGTTAAGATATCCAAAGAACTGGAAATGTACCGTCAGCCGTATTGCGGTTGCATTTACAGTGAGAAAGAACGGTATTACAAACAGAATAAACATTCCTGAGATCAATTGTTTTTTCATAATCGCTGTGTCAAATTTGCCACACTTTAATCGAAATAAGTTGGTCTTGCTGCGTATTGTCTTTAAATAGTTCAATAATTACAATGATTTCTTTTTTAATAAATATCATCAAATATGGCATGTTCTTTGCCTTTGATAAATTTGAAGAAAGATTAGATATCCTGGCATAAAATTATGAACTTACAACGTACAATCAAAAAAGAGATAAATTGTTTCAGTATCGGGCTGCATACAGGGCGAAAGGTTAATATGAAGATTAAGCCGGCACCTGCAGATACGGGGATTGTTTTTATCCGCAAGGATCTTCCCGAGGCTGAACCGATTTATGCGCGGTATGACAATGTTTGCGACACGACCCTCGCTACAACGCTGGGGTCCAACGGTATTACCGTTTCGACAGTGGAGCATCTTTTGTCGGCATTCAGCGGCATGGGTGTTGATAACGCGGTCATTGAACTGGATTCGTTTGAAGTCCCGGTGATGGACGGAAGTGCGCTTCCGTTTGTGAATATGCTCAAAGAAGTGGGAACGCATGTACAAAAGAAACATAAAAAAATGCTGGTGGTAAAGAAATCCGTTTGTGTGAATGCGGGAGATGCAAAAGCGCAGTTACTGCCCTCGGAACAATTTAAGATCACCTATGAAATCGATTTCAAACATCCCGTCATCGGGGTTCAATCCTACAGCATGACTTTTTCTGACGAGGAGTATGAAAAAAACATTTGTGCGGCTCAGACCTTCGGATTTTTAAAGGACCTGGAGTTTTTGCAGGCCAGAGGTCTGGCATTGGGCGGATCTCTGAAAAATGCCATTGTGCTTGATGATCAAAAGATCATTAATAAAGAAGGACAAAGAATCCCTGATGTTTTTGTGAAACATAAAATCCTTGATGCCATCGGCGATTTGTTTTTGCTGGGGATGCCGATTATCGGTCATTTTGTCGCGTATAAATCAGGCCACCGTTTGAACAACCTCTTACTTCGGGAACTGATCAGCAGAAGAGATTGCTGGGAAATCGTCACCGATGTAAACAAGGCAGAAAATCTTAAAAGCCATCCATTCAAAATTCCTTCATTTAGAACTCTGGATGCCGTTCAGGCGTAATCCAAATTCATCTTGCTTTTTATGGTCATGTTGCCTAGTATTGCACGTTGATCCGCCAAATGAGCTGAACCGTTATTTATCGGTTACTTGGATCGGATCATCGATGCTGTTTAATTTTGCAGCCGCAACGGGTCCTGCTGCGTGGGCTGATGAATTGGTATGAAAAAAATAAAAAATAAAATCGGTCTGGTATTGATTTTTCTTTTCATGGGCGCGATGTTTTTCCCGTCACAGACGTGCGCTCTGGAACCGAAAATTAAGGATCTTCTGATTACCAATGATGCAGAAAATGTTCTTTTATATGCCCGTCTGCTGAACGGTTTCAAACCGCAAATGGAACTGGCGATTTTAGCAGGCATTCCGACGACGTTTACCATGTGGATTGAAGTGTACCAAGAGCGATCCCCCATGTGGGACAAAAAAATCATCCGGAAGGAAATTAAACGATCGATCAAATATGATAACCTGAAAAAAACCTTCAGCGTCGTCAGTGAAAAGAAGGATCCGGACATTTTTTCGGATATGGAAAGTGCGCAAAAAGCGATGTCTGACTACAACGGTATCGTTGCCGTTCCCATGTCGTCTTTAAAAAAGGGGCAAAGCTATTATACGCTGGTTAAAATAAAAATGGACAAGGTTCGTTTGCCGCTGCACATGGAATATGTCTTTTTCTTTGTTTCGCTGTGGGACTTTGAAACGCCCTGGTACAGGCAAAACTTTACTTATTAACACGGATCAGTTTTGTCATGATATGAATGATTTCAAAACCGTTACTGTGATCTATGGAAAATAAACCTGGCAGAAGCATTATTGACGAAAAAGAATTAAGTAAACGACGCCGCGAACGAATTATTATGGTGGTCGTCGGCGTTCTGGCCATTATTGTTACCCTGATGGCCAGTCAGCTGTTCAACAAGGAAAACCTGCCTCTTTCGACGAACATTTTTGTTTACGGCCTGACCAGTATCAATTTCATTCTCATTGTTCTGTTGATGTTTCTTATTATCAGAAACATTGTCAAACTGTTTTACGAACACCGCCGCGGGGTCATCGGGTCCCGCTTAAGAACAAAACTGGTAGCCGCATTCGTCGGCCTGTCGCTTGTTCCAACCATTCTGCTTTTTTTGTTTGCGATCAATTTTCTTTCTTACAGTATTGATTTCTGGTTCAACATTAAAATCGGCGATGCATTAAACCGTTCGCTGGAAGTTGCTCAGGTTTATTACCAGCAGATGGAAGAGCATGCCAAGTTCAACGCCCGTCAAATCAGTGCGGATATAACAAAAAACCGCCTTTACGAACAAGATCGTGTTGAATATCTCAAAAGCTTCGTCACGCAACGTCAAAAAAACTACAAAGCGGGGATGGTGGAAACATTTTTCGATTTCCAGCAGGAAAAACTGACGTTTGCCGATGCGGAGGATCCGGATATACTGCCGGTGGATCCCACGCCGAAAATGATGGAAAACATTTATCTGGGCAAGGAAGAATCAATCATCCATCCGGCGGAAAAGGGCGATGTGATTGTCGGCATCGTGCCGGTATTTTCCTATGCAGTGCCGACGGAAGTCATCGGCCGGGTGTCGGTGAGCTACATGATCCCCAAGGGGTTTGTCGATAAATTAAGAAGCATTGCCGATGCGTCGGAGCAATATCGCAAAATCGAACTGCTGAAAAAACCCATTAAACTCAATTATATGGTCACGCTGTCGATCGTGACGCTGGTGATCATATTTTTGGCCATCTGGTTCGGTTTGACATTGTCAAAAGGCATTACCGGCCCTGTGCAGGATCTGGTGCAGGCAACCAACAGAATCACGCAAGGAGACCTGGACACCCGCATTGATATTGACGCGGATGATGAAATAGGGACGCTGGTGAAATCATTCAATCAAATGACGAAAGATTTGAAAAAGAGTAAAACCAGCCTTGAAGAAGCCAATCTGAATCTGGAACAACGGCGCAAATACATGGAAACCGTGTTGCGCAATGTTTCCGCCGGGGTGATTTCCGTGGATAAAACGGGTATCATTACGACGATCAACCGTGCGGCGGAACACATGTTTGACATCCGGTCGGAGAAAATTCTGTTTCGCAATTACCGGGAACTGATGATTCCCGAACACATATCGCTGGTGGATGAATTTCTTCAGGAAATGAAGGAAAAAAATGAAAGCGTGCTGGAAAAACAGCTGGAAATCATGCTGCAAGAAAAAGCGCTGACCGTTTTGCTCACGATCACAACCATTCAGGATGAGGAAGGGAATGATTCCGGTATCGTCGTTGTTTTCGAGGATTTGACATTGCTGCAAAAAGCGGAGCGCGCTGCGGCATGGCGTGAAGTGGCCCGGCGCATGGCGCATGAAATTAAAAATCCTCTGACGCCGGTTCAACTCTCCGCACAGCGGCTTCAGCGGAAATATGAAGATAAACTCGGGGAAGACGGTTCCGTGTTCAAAGAATGCACGCAGACCATTATCGATCAGGTGGAGGTATTGAAAAATCTGGTGAATGAATTCTCGCGTTACGCGAGGATGCCGGTTACCTCGCCGTCTCCCAATGATTTGAATGCTGTGGTCTCCGAAGCCGTCTCGCTGTTTCAGGATGCGCATAAAGACATCGTCTTTGATTTGAAAACAGCCGATGGTTTGCCGAAATTCGATCTGGATGCAGAGCAGATCAACCGAGTCATGATCAATCTTCTGGATAACGCTGTCGCGGCGATGAATAAGAAAAACGGACACATTGAAATCGCCGTCAGTTATGATGAACAACATCGCCGTGCTTCTGTTTCCGTCGCCGATGACGGTCCGGGAGTACCTTCCAGCTATAAACGGAAGGTCTTTGAGCCTTATTTTTCCACCAAGAAATCGGGAACCGGACTGGGGTTGGCTATTGTCAGTTCGATCATTTCCGATCATCATGGTCAGGTGAATGTCAGCGATAACAGCCCCACGGGAACGATTGTCTCTTTCCAACTGCCGGTTTCAAAAGCGTCGTGAGACTCACGTCTGATAAGGCCCGGGCAGCGGAAACAGTCACCGGAAGATTGCGGAACGTCGCAGCGCATGTACCCGAAGGCTTGCGTTACGGTTCATTCCCGTGATATATAAAAAAAAGTTTACGCGTAGAAAGAGTGAGCATGAAGGAAACCATTCTTGTTGTTGACGATGAAGAAAGCATCTGTCAGTCCCTGAAAGCAATTCTCAGCGATGAGGGGTATCAGGTTCTGGTTGCCGGCAGCGGTGAAGAAGCCGTAAAAGTGGTCGAAGAGGAGATGCCGAGGCTCGTTCTTCTCGATATCTGGCTTCCGGGGATGGACGGTCTGGACACGCTGAAAGCCATCAAGAAAATCGATGCCCAGACCATGGTCATTATCATGTCCGGTCACGGGACAATTGAGACAGCCGTGAAAGCGACAAAACTCGGCGCTTTCGATTTTATTGAAAAGCCTCTTTCGCTCGATAAAATCATCATCCTGGTCAATAATGCCTTAAGTCTGATCCGTCTTAAAGAAGAAAACATTTTATTAAAACAAAAAGTAACCCATCAGTATGAACTTACCGGAAACAGCCCTGTGATCGTGGATCTCAAGGAAATGATAAGCATTGTTGCGCCGACGAATGCCTGGATCCTGATCATGGGTGAAAACGGAACAGGTAAAGAACTGGTGGCGCGTTCGATTCATCGTTTGAGCCTGAGAGCGGACAAGGATATTGTTGAGGTGAACTGCGCGGCGATTCCGGAAGAACTCATCGAAAGCGAATTATTCGGGCACGAAAAAGGCGCCTTCACCGGGGCGACGGAAAAGAAACGCGGGAAATTTGATCTGGCGCACGAAGGCACGATCTTTCTGGATGAAGTTGCCGACATGAGTTTGAAGGCGCAGGCCAAAATTTTACGCATTCTGCAGGAGAAAAAATTCGAGCGGGTCGGCGGCAACAGATTGATCGACATGGATGTGCGCGTTCTGGCCGCAACCAATAAGGATCTGGAAGAGGAAATGAAAGCAGGCCGTTTCCGTCAGGATCTTTATTACCGCCTGCACGTCATTCCGCTGGTTGTTCCGCCGTTACGCGACAGAAAAGAAGATATTCCGGCGCTGGCTGAAAGGTTTATCCTGGATTTTACCCGGAAGGAAGGTATGGAACCGAAAATACTCAGTGATGACGCCATCGAACTGCTGATGAAACATGACTGGCCGGGAAATGTCCGCGAATTGAAAAATATTATTGAACGAATGATTATTCTGACCCCCTCCAACGACATAACCGCCAAGGATATTCCGCCGCTCAATACGAAAGAGGCAAAGAGCGTATTTCCCGGTACACCGGTTGCCGCCGCTGATTCTTTCAGGGACGCCAAAATGGATTTTGAACGACAGTTTATTCTGAAAAAACTGGAAGAAAACGATGGAAACATTTCCAGAACCGCGGAAGCCATCGGTATGGAACGCAGCAACCTCCATAAAAAGCTCAGGAGCCTCAATGTGGTCATCAAGGGGGACGCTTAAACCTGTTTTTCGTTGTTGATCTGGTTTTTCATTTCGGAAATTGAAAACTTGTTGAAGGGTATAAAGATAACGCCCAGCACCACCACAACGATCATGGAAAGAAAATGATAAACGACAGCAAACGAAAGCGCTTCCACTTTTGCCACGTTGAAGAGGCTTAACCCCAAGACACAGGCAAAGTGCCAGTTGCCGATGAAACCGGGCGCCGTCGGAATGGCTATCCCCACAATCAGAATAATCATTAAAACAAACGAAGCGATTACCGGAAGATGAAATCCGAAAGCCAGAAAAAGTACATAAATGGCCAGCACGTCCAGCAGCCAGACCGTGACCGAAAGAAAGATCAGATATAAAAGCAGGTTGATATTCGTGACAATTTGCAACCCGTTGGTGAAGTTGTACAGCAACTCGTCGATTTTATCGGCCAGCCGGCCCGGAAGCATCGCCAGTACTTTGTTGACCAGTTGAAGGGTTTCTTTCCTGCGCAGGATCATAAAAAGAATAAAACAGAATATCGCCAGCGCCAGCAAAAAGAAAATAATGCTGGAATGGATCATCCATGAAGGCAAATCGATGAAAAAGAGAAGAAGGATGGCAATGCCCAGGACGGTAAAGCTGTCCAGAACTCTTTCAATGATAATGGTACCCAGCGCGGACGACATTTTTACAGAACTTTTTTGGGAAATTAAATATGGTCTTGCCAGTTCCCCCATCCGTGCCGGGATGGCCGCAATCGCCAGAAAGCCGACCGATGTGACCGAGAAAAGGGAGACCTGGTCGATTTTCTCCAGGGGTTGCAGAATAACGCCCCAGCGATAGGACCGCAGATACTGCATTAAAATGATCAGAAAAAGAAAGAGGATAACGTAGGTGAGTTCAATTTTATTCAGATCATTCAAAACATCCTGCAGACTGATTCCTCTGACGGACAAGTAGACCAGAAGCGCACTGATCAGAATGCCAAAGCCGACTTTTTTGTTCATGAATTTACCCGGCCATTATGCTCACAAGCCATCATTCTTTGACCAGGTTGTCCGCAATTCTGTCGTGTATCAGTTGAGAAGAAAGCTTGTTTCCAATAACGCCGACGCGAATCGCCACCGTGGTTAGGTTCTTTGCCTTGTACGCAATATCGAATTTGACTTTTTCATCGTTGATGATCGTCTGAATGGTTCCCCGGGCGATTTCTTTTTCCGGTGCCACGTCAATGCCGTGCATTCCGGCGATTGTTTTTTCACAGGCCTTCCATACCTGATCGAACGATTTATTGTAATCCGTTTTGAGTTCTCCGTTGATGTATAAATAGGTGCCGGCTCCCGCACCGGCGGCCGCTCCTCCGACCATCAGCGGTACGCATCCGGAAAAAAGGAAAGGGATCAATATGCATGAGATAAAGGATAGAAAAACATTTCTTTTCATGTGTCTTCCTCCCGTGATTCGTTGGCGGTATTTAAAGCACATGTCGTCGGTGATTGCAACGGCAATTATGGGGAAACAGGGGGTGCCGCAGAAAAGTCAGCGAGTGGGTTGATTCAGTTTTTCAAACTCGATTAAAAGTTCTTCCTGCTTTTTACTCAGCGTTGTGGGAATCTCCACACACACTTCGACGATCTGATCGCCGCGTCCGAACCCGCGGATGTGCGGGATGCCTTTGCCCCTGAGCCTGAAGGTTTTGCCGTTTTGTGTTCCTCTGGGAATTTTCATTTTTTCCTTGCCCTGCAGCGTGGGCACTTCGATGGTGCCCCCGAGCGCCGCCTGCACAAAGGAGATCGGCGCCCGGCAAATGACGTCATCTCCCGACCTGTTGAAAAACTCGTGCTCTTCCACGTTGATGAAAACATAAAGATCGCCGTCGGGACCGCCTTGACTGCCTGTTTCCCCTTCTCCGCGCAGACGCAGACGCGAACCGGTTTCAACACCGGCGGGAATTTTCAATTGAACGGTTTTGATGATCCGATCTTTTCCCGTACCCCGGCAGTTTTCGCAGGGGGTCGATATAACCTTGCCATGCCCGTTGCAGTGCGGACAGGTGGAGCTGATGGTAAAAAAGCCGCTGGACTGTATCACCTGGCCTCGTCCCCTGCAGGTGCGGCAGATTTCCGGGGAGGACCCGGGCGCCGCTCCTGTGCCCTGACAATGATGGCATGTGGTCAGTTTTTCCAGATCAATTGCTGTGGTGGTTCCGAAAGCGGCATCCAAAAAAGAGATGGTCAGATCGTAACGCAAATCGGCGCCGGCAGTGGCGTACGAATGAGACCGCCCCCGAGCATTGCCGTAACCGAAAACGTCATCAAAGATATTGCTGAAATGAGAAAAAATATCGTCGAACCCGCTGAAGCCCCTGAATCCGGTGCTGTTTAATCCTTCGTGACCGTAGTGATCGTAAATTTCTCTTTTTTCTCTGTCGCTTAATACTTCGTAGGCTTCGGCGGCTTCTTTAAATCTTTCCTCCGCCTTTTTATTGCCGGGGTTTCTGTCCGGATGGCACTGCATCGCTATTGCACGGTAGCTTTTTTTTATTTCGTCCTCGGAAGCCGTTCTCGGGACATTCAGTATGTCGTAATAATCCTTCTTCGTCATGCGCTTTTTAAGTCAACCTCGTTTTGTATTATTTTTTTAAGAGCCTCAATTTCTGTCCTGTTGTCTGTTTTCTGCATGGCCTGAAGAGCACGGGAGAAATTTTATTGTTCGATTGGTTTTTCGCCGATTCTTTCCCGGTCTGAGGGTTTTACGTCCATGTGAGGGCTTGGCCATCTGCTGAAAGAGCAGGACATCTCCGTTGCCAAACGCGACATCTCTGATTTTATGCTTGCGTGTAATTTAACAATCAATTGGCGTTCGTCAATATTCGAATATCACCCGACCAATCGTTTCAGGGCCTCCTCGTATTTTTTTCTTGTGTTTTCTATGATTTCCGAAGGGAGTTGCGGCGCGGGCGGCTTCTGGTTCCAGTTAATGGAAAGCAGGTAATCCCTTAAGAATTGTTTATCGTAACTTTTTTGCGCATGACCTTCTTTGTATTCGTCGGCCGGCCAGAAACGCGAAGAATCGGGAGTCAGCAGCTCGTCAATCAACATTAAGTTCCCGTCCAGGAGGCCGAATTCCATTTTCGTGTCGGCAATAATGATTCCTGCCTTCAGCGCCATGGAGGCTGCTCTCTGATAGATCGCCAGGGAAATATTTATTACGCTGGCGGTCAGTTCGGCTCCGATAATATCTGCCATTTCTTTTCTGCTGATCGGCGAATCATGTTCTCCCTCCGGCGCTTTGGTTGTCGGCGTAAAAATCGCTTCCGGTAATCGGGAAGATTCTTTCAACCCGGCCGGTAATGTGATGCCGGAGATAGTCCTGTCTCTCTGATAATCCTTCCAGCCCGAGCCGCTGATATAGCCGCGGACAATACATTCCACCGGAAGGGGTGTGGCTTTTTTTACCAGCATGCTTCTTCCTTCCAGACTGTCGCGGTAGGGAGCCGTCTCTGCCGGAAACTCGGCGGGGTTGGTGGAGACAATGTGATGGGGGATGATATCTTTCATTTTTTCAAACCAGAAAGCGGACATCTGATTCAGAATCACGCCCTTGCCGGGGACGGGATCCGGCATAATAACGTCAAAAGCGGAAATGCGATCGGTGGTTACAATCAGCAGATAATTACCGACGGAATAAATATCGCGCACCTTGCCGCGACTGATCAGATTCAGTTCGTGGAAGTCTGTTTTCTGTATGCTTTTTATCATAAAAATAAATTCCTTTTAGCGGAAAAATGGATTGTATCTTTTTTCATGTCCGACGGTGGAGGTCGGTGTGCTGCCGTAATTATGTCCGGGCATGACTTTGGTATCATCGGGTAAGGTAAATATTTTTTCCCTGACGGCTCTGGATAATTCCTGCCACGAGCCGCCCGGTAAATCCGTTCTGCCGACGGCTTCCACAAAAAGCGTATCTCCGGTAAAGACAAAGCCGGGCGTGTAAAGACAGATTCCTCCGGGAGAATGCCCCGGTGTATGAATCACCCTGAGTTCGACGTTGCCCGCGGAAAGGATGTCTCCTTCCTTAACCAGCCTATCGGCCGGGGGAGATGCTTTTGCGCCGAACATTCTCAAGATCATGGCCGGTGTATGCGTCAGCATTATGGCGTCGTCCTGATGGATGATAATTTTCGCGCCCGTTGCTTTCTGCATTTCCGTATTGCCGCTGATGTGATCCACATGGCCGTGCGTATTGACGATATAATTAATCCGCAAATTATTTTTTTGAGCTTCCGCCACGATGCCTTTAATATTATCCGCCGGATCGATGACCAGTGCGTCTCCCGTTATCGGGTCGCCTACAATATAGGCAAATACCGCCATGGAACTGACCTGCATTTGTTTAACGAACATGGCTTGTCTCCCTGGAAAAAAGTGACTGGCTAATAACATTATTTGACGTAAAACGTCAATCGAATTTTATTCTATAAATTGTTGAATTTATTGGCGTATGAGTAAGGCTCCGAAGAATCCATCCATGTTGTGTCTGTGCGGAAATGTCCGGAAAAATCCGCTGCTGTCCGTCAACGGACGGATGATGGTCGAAGAAGGCTTACCTAAAGAAAATTGATTATTTACCCTTAAAAAATGCTCCACGATATTTTCATTTTCTTCCGGAAGGACCGAGCAGGTGCAATATATCAGCCGGCCTCCTCGTTTAACGGCAGCGGAGGCCTGTTGCAGAATCTTTTTTTGTTGTGCCGCGAAGGAGAGGATATCGTTTTGCATTATGCGCCATTTGATTTCCGGATTGCGGCGCAGCGTTCCCAGTCCGGAGCAGGGTGCATCCACCAGAACACAATCGAATCGTTCCCTGAAGGCATCCGGCAGACCGGCGCTTACATTGCCGGCCTGCGTTTCGATGATGGTGATTCCCAATCGGATGATTTCCTTTTTCAGCTCAGTGATTTTTTCCTGGTTGCGATCAAACGCAAGAATGAAACCTTTGTTTTCAAGAAGGGCCGCCAGATGAGAGGATTTGCCTCCCGCGCCTGCGCATGCATCGAGAATGGATTCATTTCTTTCGGGATTGACCAGGCAGGCAATCAACTGCGCCCCTTCATCCTGGATGCGCAGTAATCCTTTGTCGAAAAATTCTGTTTTCTGGATCGGCTTCACGGCGGTGCTTAAAATGATTCCATTCGGGGAATAGGGGGTGGTTTGGGATTCGAAGCCGGCCGCCGCAAGTTTTTCCTTTAAATCGTTGCGCGATATTTTCAACGTGTTGACGCGCAGCGTCAGCGGCGGCAGTGTGTTGTCGGCAGAGCACAGCGCCTTTGTCTCTTGCAGACCGAATGTTTTGATCCATGTCTGAATCATCCACTCCGGATGCGAATGAAAGGCGGCCAGGTATTCGACCGGATTTTTCTTCTCGGAAGGAAAGGATAGATTCTGACCGCGGCGCAGAAAGTTTCTTAAAATAGCGTTCACCAGCGAACTTTTGTCGGGATTGATTATTTTGGCAATTTCAACCCCTTCATTGACCACGGCAAAATCCGGCAACCGCTCGCTGAATCTGAGCTGATACAGACTTACGCGCAAAACATTTTTGATGTCTTCTTGCATTTTTGCAAAGTCGCCGCGATACAGTTTTTTCAATAACCAGTCCAGATGACCGCGGAAACGCAGAACGCCGTAAACAAGATGGGTGAGAAGACGCCCGTCGGGGGTTCCGGATAAATTGTATTTGTCAAGACAATCGTTGATCAATGGACCGGCAAAATCATGGGCGGCATGGACCTGATTTAAAATCTCGACGGCCTGATGGCGAATAGTTTTCTTCATGATTCGGGATGGATACCCACCGTGCTTGTATTTTCGGGATGTTTCCCCCGGACGCTCTGATAAAAATCGCGGATCATGCTCATATCGTGCTCCGGATGCCCGGTCGGGTATATCAGCGGTCCCGTCCCGCCGGTTTTGCGCGCATAATCAATAAATGCCAGCTGGATGGGAACCTGCGCTTTGAGCGCGATATAATAAAACCCTGATTTCCAGGCATCCGTTTTGTGGCGGGTGCCTTCCGGCGCTAAAGCAAGGATGCATTTTTCTTTTTCTTTCAGCAGGGCGGCCATTTGATCGACGATATGGTGACGCGCTGCTCTCTCAACCGGAATGGCTCCCGTCCAGCTCATCAAAAAGGAAAAAGGACCGCGGAATAATTCTTTCTTCGCAATATACCGGGCGTCGATTTTCAGGGCAAATGCCAGAAGAATTCCATAAAACAAATCCCAATTGGAGGTATGCGGCGCGACGATCAGGACGAACTTTGGCTCCCGGGGGATTTTCCCGGATGTTTTCCAGCCCAGCATTTTCAGCAGCAGCAGGGAGATTCCCCGCAGCAAAGATTTTACGAAAGGCGTGTTAAACATGGTATGGTTCATAAAAGCCCCAGGCCTTCTTCATAAAAAATTTTATTTCAGCTCAGCGAGTTTCCAATCTTCAGGTGATAGCCGCGCAGGAAATCAGCAATGGGCATTCTTTTCTTTCCCGCCAGTTGAACGTCTTTTACGATCACATAGCCGTCGGCGGTTGCGACAGACAAACTGTCGGCTTCGATCGCGCAGATGGTTCCGGGGGGCTGCTGTACGTTTTCATGACGGGCAACCGCACTGAAAATTTTCAGGGGGAGTCCGTCCATGAATGTGTAGGCGGCAGGCAAAGGGCTCAGCCCCCGAATGAGATTGACAATGTCCGATGCGTTGCTGGTCCAGAGAATTTTTCCCGTTTCTCTTGTCAACCGCGGTGCGAACGTTACGCCGGAGGTTTCCTGTTTTTGCCGGCTGGCGGTTCCGCTGATCACCTGGTCAATTGTTTGAATCAGCAGCGCAGCGCCCAGTTTCGCGAGACGATCGTGAAGCTCGCCGAAATTTTCTTCGCAGTCCAGTTGTGATTCTTCCTGCAGAAGAATATCGCCGGAATCCATTCCTTCGTCCATCAGCATAATCGTGACCCCGGTTTTTTTTTCGCCGTTGATGATCTGCCAGTTGATCGGCGCCGCGCCGCGATACCGGGGCAGCAGGGAAGGGTGGATATTGAGGCAACCCAGCCGCGGATATTCTATAACCGATTTGGGCAGAATCTGTCCGAACGCCGCAACCGTGATCATGTCCGGATGGAGTTGCTGCAGCAACTCCATAAAAGACGGATCTTTTACTTTCTCCGGTTGATAAACGTTCAGACCGAATTCCTGAGCCAGAATCTTGACCGGCGAGGCAATTTCTTTCAGCCCTCTTCCTTTCGGGCGGTCGGGCTGGGTGACAACACCGGCAATCGGATAGCGCTGTCCATGCAGGAGGCGCAAAGCCGGAAGAGCGAATGCGGGCGTGCCCATAAAAAGAATGCGAGGGTTGGTCATCGGGAAAATATCCTTTATTTTTTTAATGTAAACACATATACAAAATCATCGGGATTGCTCTTCCTGTCCGCACATGGCGGGATGGCTCAATTGCAAATTTCGATATACGTTGTTTTCGAAATTTTAGTCTCATAATCCCTGCAAGGTGTCAAGGATTACGAATTATTAGGGGTAAGATTATCATTACTCGCACTAAACATACCCTCGCGAAATTACCGCGGGATTTCCGTTTGTTTCTGGTGGCGACCTTTCTGTTTGGCTTTTCGCAGAGTATTGTTGATTCCACATTCAATAATTTTTTGAATGAAACGTATCTGATCGATAATCTGCAGCGGGGCATTTTGGAAATTCCCCGCGAATTGCCGGGACTTCTGGTCGTTGCGGTTTCCGCGATTGTATTTTTTCTGTGTTCACGGAGACAGGCAGCGCTGGCCAATCTCCTGTGTGCCTTCGGCATTCTACTCATCGGATTTTATTCGCCGAACTTTTCCGTTATGCTGATCTGGCTTTTCATCTTCAGTATCGGACAGCATTTGTTTCTGCCGTTGAACCAGAGCATAGGCATGGAACTGGCAGTCAAGGGACAAACCGGCAGGAGGCTGGGACAGTTCAGTGCCGTTGCCAATGTGGCAATGATTATCGGCAGCTTCTCCATCTTTGTCGGGTTTCAATATTTTGATCTGGACTTCAAGACATCATACTTTGCGGCTTTTCTCGGATTCAGTTCCGTTGCGGTTTTGATCTTCATGATGAAGAAAGACGAACCGGTTCCCGTGAGGATGAAATTCAACCTGCGCAAGGAATATACGCTTTACTACTGGCTGACCATTTTGTACGGAACACGCAAACAATTGTTTCTGACCTTTGCGCCCTGGGTGCTGGTAACCGTCTTTCATCAGAAAACGCAGGTGGTGGCAACGCTGCTGACCGTCGGCTGTGTGATCGGCATATTTTTCAAGCCCATGCTCGGTAAGGCGATCGACAAACTGGGCGAGCGACTGATTCTCGCGTCAGAGGCGGTTATACTCGTTTTTGTCTGCATCGGTTACGGTTTTTCGAAAAGTATTTTTACGGAGACCACGGCGCTCTACGCAGTGTTTGTCTGTTACATTGTCGATCAGATGCTGGCGGCGGTATCGATGGCGCGGGCGACGTATCTGCAGAAAATAGCCGTCAGACCGGAAGATGTTTCGCAAACGCTGACCATGGGCGTCAGTATTGATCATATCTTTTCCATTGGCATAGCGGTGCTCGGCGGTTTTATATGGCTGAAGTTTGGCTATCAGTATTTATTTTTGACCGGTGCGGTGATTGCCGTGCTGAATTTTTTTTCCGCCTTGCAGATCAAAACAAAAACGGAAAAACTGACGACCCCTTAATATCAAAGTGGTCAAGAACATTCTGAGGAGATCAACACATGAAGAAAATAAAAGTAACTGTCAATGATTTAATGCAGCAGAATTATGTTTATTATCTTCAGGAGCCGGTCGGGAAAAACTTTCATCCGCAATTTACCCCTGATTTAACGCCAGGAAAAATGCTGGAAATGGGCGTATTCGGCGGAAAATATATGACCGATTGCAAGGATGAGTTTCCGAAACGCTGGTTTACTCGCGCGAAGCTTTGTCATGAACGACATGACCCCGATCTGAATTATTTCGGTGTAACCGCTTCACAGCCTTTATCCGTCTGGCGTGAAAAGGGCTGGATCTATCATGAAGATCCCCGTGGCTGGTTTCAATGGTATTGCCGGTATTATATGGGCCGGCGATGTTCCGATGATGAACGGCAGATTAAAAGATGGAAAGCGATGAAGAGACACATTTCTCAAATCAGGAAACATTGTCAAAAAGGCGATATCAACTGCCGTCCCAGACAAAGGCAGGCGCTGCTGAACTGGGCTTACGATAGCAGAAACATTTAGGGATCGAGTTGTAATCATTATTTTCACAGACTAAAACGCACAGACCATTTCTTTTATGAGGGATATATGACGGAAACATGGTTACGAATAACCAATCCGGACAATCCGCCGAATGATGCTATGCTGAGTGCATGGATAGGCAATAAAGCGTACAAGTACTTGCAGCAGGTTACAAAACTCATTGTGGCGCTATATCCCGATGTCTTTGTGCCGGAATGGATCTATGGCGGGAAAAAGCACGGCTGGTCGCTCCGCTATAAGAAAAGCAAATCGTTTTGCACCTTGATTCCGGAGAAGAGTCGTTTTGCGCTGCTCATTGTTTTCGGTGCACAAGAACGGGCAAACCTTGAGACCGTCAAAGACAGACTTTCGCAACACACCCGAAGGGACTACGATCGGGCGGCAACGTATCACGACGGGAAATGGCTGCTTCTCCCCGTCGATAATGATCAGGTCGTAGAAGATCTGAAAATTCTTCTGGCTGTAAAACGCAAGCCTCTGACGGCGGAATGCATAATCAAATAACCTGATAAATTATCTTGAGACACGTGGTATACCCATGCATGGCTCCTTTGCAATCGCCCGAATTTCTTCCGTTGACACAAGTAGTCCCTTTCCCTATACTCCTAACATTACTATCTTAAAGGAGTACCTTCCATGACGATCAATATTAAAACAGAAGAGCATATTATGCTCATTGAAATCGACCGGCCTCAAAAATACAATGCCATGACGCGCGAAATGTACACGCAGCTCGCTCGGGCCTATTACAGACTGGATCGCGATGATGATTTATGGGTCGGGGTGGTTTATGCCAACGGACCGCATTTTACCTCCGGTCTGGAACTGACCGACTGGTCGGATGTCTTTGGCAGCGGAGCGGGTTTCCCGTTGAGCGGAGAAAATGAAATTGATCCTTTTTATATGATGAATGAAGAACGTTGCCGAAAACCGCTTATTTATGCGGTGCAGGGGTATTGCTTCACATGGGGGCCGGAAGTGATGCTCAACGCGGATATTCGCGTGGCGGCATCCGATACCAAGTTTGCCATGCTGGAAGTGCGCCGCGGATTTTTCCCGTGCGGTGGCGCAACAATCCGGTTAGCCAGAGATATCGGCTGGTCCAACGCCATGCGCTATCTTTTAACCGGCGACCAGTGGAGTGCCGAAGAAGCCTATCGGATGGGGCTGGTTCAGTATGTCACCGAAACCGGCAAGCAACTGGAAAAGGCGATGGAGCTTGCGCGAAAAGTAGCCAGTGCCGCACCCTTGGGTGTGCGTAACATTTTGCAAAACGCGCGCCTGGCGGAAAGAGAAGGAGAACAGGCGGCGAAAAAGGTTATTTATCAGGAAGTATCCAAAGTGATGAAGAGCGAAGATATGAAGGAAGGCCTGCAATCCTTCATCGAACGCCGCGCAGCGGTTTTCAAAGGGAAATGATCCATCCGTTCAATGATGTGATGCGATAACTTCTGAAGAAAATGCGAGGAAGATAAATGGATCCGACTTTTTTTAATGCCGGAGTATTCAAATTTGTTATTCTGCCCCTGCTGATTTTTTCCACGCGTATCTGCGATGTGACGCTCGATACGTTACGCATTATTTATGTGTCGCGTGGACTAAAATTATTGGCAGCGTCCATCGGATTTATTGAAGTTCTGATCTGGTTGTTTGCTATTACTCAAATTTTCAAGAATCTGACAAATCCTATTTACTATGTCGCGTATGCGGGCGGTTTTGCGATGGGCAATTATGTCGGGATTTTAATTGAAGAAAAAATGGCAGTTGGCACTGTCGTGATCCGAACCATTACACAGAAGGATGCTGGGGTATTAATTAAATGGCTAAAGGCGGAGGGATATGGCGTTACATACATAGACGCCCAGGGCGCTTTTGGTCCTGTAAAAGTTCTTTTTACAATTGTAAAAAGAAAAGATATTGATCATGTTCTGGGGATGATCCGCACGTGTAATCCGTTGGCATTTTATACTATTGAAGACATTCGTTCCTCCAGCAAGGGAGTATTCCCGATTGTTAAATCCAGGAAGAACAGATACAAAGAACCGTAACAGAAGCGCTGAGAATAAAAGTGTTTAATGTGAAGAAATATTTTCAGAAAAAGTTAGTCGTGAAGGATAGAGTCAATGGAATGTAAAAAAGAAAAAAATCTCGATAATTGCAATTGCACCTATGAGCCCTGCAGCAGAAAGGGGGCCTGTTGTGACTGCCTGTCTTATCACTTGAAGCAGAGGCAACTGCCCGCCTGCTGCTTTCCGAAGGACGCGGAAAAAACCTACAACAGGTCTTTTGAATATTTTACCGAACTGGTATCGCAGCGCCGGATATAAAAAGCATGATGTTCCTGCAAGGGAAGCACGTGAAGTCTTATCGGGAGGCAGGTATTTATGATGCCGCTGACGATGTTTGTTGAAATCGCCGCAATTTTGAGTTTCACAATCGTGATCTTCACTGGAATTATGACGATAAAATAAACGCAGCCAGGGAAAAGTAAACAATCACTGTGCAGATATCGGCCAGCGCCAGCGTCAGGGGTCCGGAAGCGACGTGAACGTCAAGTTTTAGTTTGTGCAAGGAATAAGGGAGGCTCACACCCAAAAAACATGCAAAGAGCAACGACGTTAAAATTCCTGATGAAATTATCAGGCCGGCCGTAAAATCGTTTTTCCATACAACAACGATAAATCCGACAATAAACGCGCAGGCCAAAGCCATTAAAAACGTGCGCGTCAGTTCCCTTTGCATTGTTTGGAAATACCAGCCGGATTCTGCTTTACTATGATGCATGGAATGAACCGTTATGGCCATGGTCTGCATGGAGACGCTTTCGCCCAGGCCTAAAACCAGCGTCAGAAAGAAAGCCAAAACCAGGCTTTGCGCCAGCGTGGCCTCGAAAAAACCCACCAGCAGCGCGCAAACAGTGCCGCTGGTAATGGTAGCCAAAAGCCAGGGGAAGCGATAACGGAAAACGCTCCAGGGCGACTTGTGTCGCACTTCGGAAATTTTAATACCAAGAGTATCAAACACGCTGTGCACCTGTCCCTGCTCCTCGATATCAATCATTTCCTCGGTAAACACGTTGATATCGATAACCCCCAGCATTTTTTCATGGTCATCAGTGATTGGAAACGCCAGATAACGGTGAAAAATAAAAAATTCCAGCGCTTCCACTAAGGTTGCGCTGGCGGGGATTACAACAAGATTTTTTGACATGATTTCTTCAATTTTTACATCCAACGGAGACGTCAGGAGTCTTCTTGTCTGGATTGTTCCGACCAAACGGGCTTTGCCATCAAGAACATAAAAATAAAGAATGGTGGATTGTGTCTGGCAGTTGCGGATACAATCCAATGCCTCACCCACGGTATTGTCGCTATAGATAGACACAAAATCTGTGCTGGCGTGTTTCATCACGGGGTCATTGAGATCTTCTATTTTTATGGAATGATCCATGCGATGCCTTTCCTGTATAGAATCAGAATAACCTCAATGTTGAATATATACGGCTTTTTTAACTAACACAAACCATTTCATTTATCAGATATTAATCATGATTAATACGGCTCATCAGAACGCTGAAGAATGATATAGCTTTTAAGTATAAAATTAAGAAGCGGAAAAGTCCCTGTGACAATCTTCTGCGCCTTATGGAATTGCATGACAACAGTGACGCTATCGTCTGAGATGGCGAAACGGGGTTGACGATGCTCTTTCCCGATGGATGCGGAAAAAACTTACAACAGGTCTTTTGAATATTTTAGCCAACCGGTATCGCAGCACCGGATGTAGAAAAAAGCCGTTTTCAAATGTTATTTCTTTCTTGTTTTTTTCGAAACCGTTTCGTTCTGTTGAAATGCTTTGTCATATAGAATACGTCGGACGGTTTCTCTGTGTTCAGCAGCCATAACGCAGGCCATCTGATCGGCTGCCGTGATCACTTCTGACAGGGCAACGCCGACTTCGGCTTCACCGGCCGCAACCACGGTAGCGCCTGCTTGACGCAGAGCGGCTGCGTCACGGAGATGAGCGCAACGCACCATGATTTGCAAATCAGGATTGAGAAGACGCGCGTTCTTGATGATCTCGGAAGCGTCTTCAATGTCGGTGCTGATAATCAGGCTGCCGGCTGTTGCGATGCCCGCATCTTCGAGCGTTCCCGGACGCAGAACATCACCGTATATGGCCTTGTATCCCTGGGCGTTCAGTTGGCGAACCGATTTCAGGTTGAGGTCGATAACCGTGATCTCGTTGCCGCGTTCCGTCAGAAGATTGTGAACGATTTGTCCGATGGGACCGTAGCCGATGAGGATGCAGTGACTGGGATTAACTGTTTGCGGTTGACTTTTGACCACCGGAAGGGCTTTATTTGTCTTTGAAGACAACCGGCGTGCCCAGCGGTAGACATAAGGATTCAACGCGATCGAGATGATGGAGGCGGCGACCAGCGCATTCCATCCGGCATCGTTGATGATTTTGAGTTGAAGAGCGACTGTGCCGAGAATAAAACTGAATTCTCCAACCTGCGAAAAGGCGGCTCCGATGGGGATAGCCGCAGCCAGAGGCTGGCCAAGCATCCGAACCGTCAAAGCGGCGGCAAGCGGCTTGATAATAACGACCACAAGGAGCACAGTTGCGATAACGAAAGGCACCTGTATAAGACTCAGCGGATCGAACAGCATCCCGACGGAAACGAAGAAGAGCACTGCAAAAGCGTCGCGCATCGGCAGGGCGTCGATGCCCGCCCGCGCGGCAAATTCGGAACGCCCCACGGCCAGACCGGCAAGAAAAGCGCCAAGGGCCATCGAAACGCCAAACAGTTTTGCGGAACCGACGGCAATCCCAACGGCCAGAACCAGCACGGCAAGCGTAAAGAGTTCCCGGGACCGTGTTTTGGCGATGCGTTCCAACGCCCATGGAATAATCCATTTCCCGAGAACCACGACAATAGCCAACAGTCCGACAATCTTTATTCCGGCCAATCCGAGAACGGCTCCAATGTTCTGATCCATGCTTCTGTCCGGGGAGAAAATAATGGGCAGAAGAAGCAGGAGTGCAACGGTGAGAATGTCTTCTACAACGGTCCAGCCGATGGCGATGTGCCCGATCTTGGCGTGCAGATCATGCCATTCCGTCAGTACCATGGCCATGACTACCGTGCTGGCCACCGAAATAGCCATGCCCAGGATGAATCCGGATGCCCAGTCCCAGCCCATGAAATGCAGCAAGACAGCCAGGGCGGATGTGGACAAGGTGCTTTGAATCAACGCGCCCGGGACGGCTAAACGCCATACCGCGATCAGTTCACGCAGATGAAAACGTAATCCGATTCCGAAGAGCAGCAGGATCACGCCGATTTCCGCAAACTGCTCCGCAATGGTCCGGTTGACGACAACACCGGGAGTGAAAGGACCGACGATAATGCCTGCCAGCAGATAACCGATGATGGGAGATAATTTCAGACGGACGGCGATATATCCGAAGAAAAGAGCGGCAGCAAGTCCAACAGCAAAGGTTATCAGAACGCTCAATTCATCCATCGCTTATCCCTTTAAGAAAAAATGTTTGAAAAAGACATGATGTTGTTATTTCCCGCATTAGAGGCGTCAATGCTGTGACTGAGAAAAGATAAAAAAACACTACAATCTAACTATAATAATTTATAAGAAAAATCAATTTTTTTAAGTCGTTATCAAACGGTTTTCTTGTACATACGGCGCGCATCTCCGGAAATGTTCATTGACATGCATGGTTATGTTAACTATATTTGTACAAAAGATGGAATTTGTTCTTCTCATGCACACGCTGCTGCGACGCAATACACATTGATCATGATTCATTAGATGGTATAGATCATTTCTCGATTACGATAAAACTTTCGGACCGCGCAGATATCCAGCGATCCCGGTCATTCTTTTAATAAAGCTCTGTTGACCGCTGAAAAATCTGGAAAGGGCAATAATGAAAGGAGTGATATATGAAACAATTCAAAAGCATTCTCTATGTCACGGGAGAAAACGGCGATCAGCAATCCGCGATTGCGCGCGCCGTGTCACTGGCCGAAAACAATCAGGCTGATTTAACCGTCATCGATGTTATTCCCACGGTGATGGGTGAATATTCCGAAGAAATCATGAGTAGCCGGATGCAGTTTTTGGAATCCTTCACCGAACCTTATAATAAACGGTTGGATATTCGAATCAGTGTGGAAACGGGTACGGTTTTTATCGAGATCATCCGGGAAGTGCTGCGCAACAAACATAATCTGGTTATTAAGCCAGCGGAGAATCCCGATTTCCTGAAAAGGTTATTCGGAAGCACGGATATTCATTTGCTGCGCAAATGTCCATGCCCGGTCTGGATTATGAAGTTGCCGGAAAAATCGAATTACAGCTGTATTATGGCGGCTGTTGGTTTTAAGCCGCTGGAAACTCCGGAGACGGAAGAAAATCTTAACCGGGAAATTCTCGATTTAGCCAGTTCTCTGGCTCTGTCCGATTTTGCGTCTCTGCATGTGGTTCACGCCTGGGAAGCATTTGCCGCCCACTACATAAGAAGCCGCGGCGACAAGGAGCACGAAGCCATGGCGGTGTATGTTGAAAAAGAGCGCTCTCTCCATCAGAACGCACTGAATGTTCTTATGGAGAAACTGAGCAAACGTGTGGGTGATGATGTTTACCAGGAGCTTTCGCCGAGTCTGCACCTTCTCCAGGGAGATGCACAGAAAATGATCGCGGCGTTGGCAGCCAAGCTCCAGGCGGATCTCGTCGTGATGGGCACAATTGCCCGCACCGGTATTTCCGGACTCATCATCGGCAACACTGCGGAAGCTATTCTTGACCAACTGGAATGTTCTGTGCTTGCGGTTAAACCGCCCGGATTTGTGACGCCGGTCAAACTTGAAGAATAATGCCGGTCCCGTCAGCGGATCCAGAGGGAGGGCAGATTGAAAAGACTTTCATCGAAAAGCACATTTTTTATTAAAAGAATATTCCCCCCGCTGTGGTTCGGATGCATCATCTTTTTTGCGCTGATGGCATTGTCTGCCGAGTCGAAAGGCATTCATGTAGACGATATCTTCATAGTATTGCTTGCCGCTATTTTCATGGTACTGATCGGCTACTTCATCATGAGGCATCTGGTGTTTGATCTGATAGACGAGGCATACGATGAAGGGGCGTCGCTTCTTTTTAAAAATAACGGGCAATCGGTTCGTGTGGATTTAACCGCCATTAAGAACGTCAGCTATACGGTGCTCATCAATCCTCCAAGGGTGACGTTGAGCCTGCGCCATGAGACGCAGTTCGGTGATGAATTGACTTTCTCTCCGTCCGGCAGTTTCATTCCGTTCAAGAAAAATGAAGAGATTCTGGGACTGATTGACCGCATTGACAGGGCCAGAGGCGGATCAGACAACACTTTACCGATTCAGGAGGGGCAAATATGCAAAGAAAATTCAACGAACTGTTGATTATCGGTTTGGGCGGAACAATATTTTTCGGTTCATTTTTTGCCGGAGAATATCTGGGCGCCTCCGAAAGCAACAAAGATAGCTGGTGGACGCCGATGACCATGGCTCTTTCGCTGGATCAAACACGGCCGGAATTCGAACTTTATCTTAAAAAAGAACTGCTGCAAAAGCACATCGAAAAAGGCACTCTCCTGGTTGCCAATGACGGGGAAAACCTGTCAAAATTGGTTTTGGGTGATATAAAAATCCGGCTCAATAACTGGAACAAGGTGAAGGCGGAAAAATTAAAATATGCTGTTATAACCGCCTTTTTTTTAGGAGCGAGCATTGCGTTGCTGATCATCGGTTTGATGCGATTTCTTGCTGATAAAGAAGATGCACACTAGCGGTTGAATCCTTATATGGAGAAACCCAAATTTACGATAATCATTTTTCACAACAAGGCACCTCTCAACCAATGAAGCTTTTGCGCTATCTGTGGGCATCGCCGTATACTCTCCTGGGACTTTTTTTTGTTCCGCTTGCGTTATTAACGAAGGGCAGGATGAAAACGGTTGACGGCGTACTCGAAATCCATGGAGGATTTGTTACATGGTTTCTCAAACACGGCTTGCCTGTCCGAGGATATATCGGAGCGTTGACACTGGGACATGTTGTGCTGGGATACAACGAAAATCTTCTATCTGCGTATCGCCGTCACGAACACGCGCATGTCAAACAATACGAAATGCTTGGGCCGTTATTCCTGCCGGTTTATCTGGCGGCATCGATCTGGGCGTGGCTCAGAGGCAGAGGGGCATATAAAGGAAATTATCTGGAAAAAAAGGCGAAAGAGCACAGCCGTGAATTTTAAAAAACTCTTTTAAGATGATGTCGGAAAGTGTATTTCCTTTCAGGAATATCTGTGCGGAGAAAATAATTAAACAATGAAAAAAACGGTTAACAAGCAAAATCTGAAAACCGAGTTTTATATGTCGGAAAAATGTTACATCACGGAATTATCCAATTCTGCCGACGATCCTGATGTATCCATTGCCCGGGCAAGGGTGGAGCCGGGCGTGACAACGCGCAGTCATCGGCTGAAAGGAATTACGGAACGTTATTTTATCATCAGCGGCAGGGGAGCTGTGGAAATCGGAGAACTGCCGCCCCAGGAAGTCAACCCCGGCGATATAGTCTTGATTCCGCCCTTATGTCCGCAGCGCATTACCAACATCGGCAAAAACGATTTGATTTTTCTGGCCATCTGCTCGCCGCGTTATATGCAGGATGCGTATGAAGATGTCGAAGACTTTTAACCCTGATGATTACATGAAGCTTTCCGGGTCCACATCCGCCATCATTTTTATTTGCGTGTTTTTATTTTTATGCATAACGTCTTTTGCGATCTGATGCAGGGCGTTGATGTCTTTCCCTTTGATCAGCATCTGCCAGCGGAAGCGCCCCCGGAGCTTGGAAAGGGGAGATTCCGCCGGACCGATAATTTCTACCGTGTTTCCATACCCCGCGCACAGCTTCTTCGCCAGTTTGCCCAGACGTTTGGCTTCCTCAATCAATACGTCTTTTTTGATCGAAGACAGGCGCAAATTGATGATCCGGCCGAACGGCGGGTATTGCAGATCCAGACGAAATTTTATTTCTTCCCTGTAAAAGGATTTATAATCATGGTTTTGAGCGTGCCTCAGCGCATAGTGGTCGGGATTGAACGTTTGAATAATGACTCGGCCGGGTGCGCTTCCCCGTCCTCCTCGTCCGGCGACTTGCGTGATTAACTGAAACGTTCTTTCGGCGGCGCGGAAATCCGGCATGTTCAGGGAAGTGTCCGCGGAAACAACGCCCACCAGGGTAATGAACGGAAAGTCGTGTCCTTTGGTGATCATTTGCGTGCCGATGAGAATGTCAATTTCCCTTTTGTCCAGTGCCTGAAGAATTTTTTCCTGAGACCCTTTACGGGTGGTCGTGTCGGAGTCCATTCTGTCAATCCGGGCGTCAGGAAAGAATTTCTGCACTTCTTTTTCCAGTTTCTGCGTGCCCGTTCCGTAACTTAAAATGCGGCTGCTTTTGCAGGAAGGGCAAAGCGGCATCGATTGAATCGTATAGTCGCAGTAATGGCATTTGACGATGCCTTCCGCAAGATGATTTTTGAGGGAGACGGCGCAATTGGGACAGCGGAAACTATATCCGCAGTCGGCGCAAACTAAAAATGTATCAAACCCGCGCTTGTTGAGAAAAAGCAGAACCTGTTCTTTGTTCCGGACGGTATTGTCGATTTGCTCAATCAAACTGTCCGAAAGCACCGGCACTTTTCCCGCTTTCGCCTGCTGTAATTTCATATCAACAATCTCGACGACAGGCATCGGTTTGTCATCGATTCTTCCGGGAAGTTCCAGATAATGATATTTTTGGGTCTGCGCGTTGAAATACGTATGAATGCTCGGCGTAGCGGAACCGGCGATGACAACGGCGGAAGACATTTTTGCCTTCACGACGGCCAGGTCCCGGGCATTATAGCAGAGCCGGTCATCCTGCTTGTAAGAAGTATCGTGTTCTTCATCCACGATGATCAATCTCAAATTGGTCAGCGGAGCGAAAAGAGCGGAACGGGTGCCGATTACCAGATGAATGCGACCGCGTCTGATCTGCCGCCACTGGTCATAGCGTACGGATTCGGCGATGCCGCTGTGCAGTATTGCAATGCGTTCCCGGTCAAACCGTCCGGCAACCCGCGAAATCAGCTGAGGCGTGAGGGCTATTTCCGGTACGAGATACATGGCAGAGCCGCCGGTTTGTAAAACATTTTCAATGGCTTTTAAATAGATTTCCGTTTTCCCGCTGCCGGTTACACCGTGAAGCAGTATGGGCGTGAAAATATTTTTTTCCAGATAGCGTGAAATCTCTTCCATTGCCGCATTCTGCCGGTCGTTGAGAACGGTTGCGTTTTTATGGCGTCCGATGTGCGAATCGAATGAAGCGGTTCGGATTTTCTCCTGTTTCGTCAGATGGATCAGACCTTTATCCAGTAAGGCTTTGAGCACGGCGCCGGTAACGCCGGAACCTTCAATCAATTCTCCCCATGATACCGAGCCTTTTGCCTGCATCCATTCGACAAGCATTCGCTGTTTGCCGGTTAATTTGACGTCGGGCAGTTTTTGTTCGTCGAGCGCAACCATTTTTTCGCTTTGCGGGGACAACGGTTTGCCGTGTTTTTTCTCCAGAGAGACCAATCCCGCCTGCTGAAGTTTTTTTGCCGCCGAAAGAGCGTTTTTCAGGCCGCTGATTTTCGCGATGCCGGTGAGCGTCGTGCCCCGCGGATGTTGTTTCAGGAACGCCATCAGTGTATTTTGTGCAGGCGTTAAATGCAGATCGGTTTCCGATATCAGCGGGGTTATCCAGAGAAAATCTTTTTTTTCCGGTCCTGCCGGAATGAGCTCGGCCAGGGTCTTACCCAGCGGATAAATAAAATAGCCGGCAATCCATTTGTAAAAGTTCAGGTCGCTTGTATGAAACAGCGGCTCATCGTCAAGCACTTCCGCAACGGATTTGATATTGTTCAGGCCGCAGGAATGACGGATATCGGTTATGAATCCGGTGCGTTTTTTATTGCCGAAAGGAACAAAGACGCGTTTGCCGACGACAATGCCCTGCTCCAGTTCAGTGGGAACTTCATACGTGAAAAGTTTATCCGATGGAATGTTTAAGGCGATTTCTACAAACATAACTATTCCATGATGTTCAAAAATATACCGTTAGTAACCAATCCTGTCCGGAAAATCCATTTTTCTGATACCATCTTTAGTCCAAAAAGGAAATTATTTATCGGTAGCTATAGTTTTAAAAATAAAAAAACGCTCCGGTTGGGGAGCGTTTTTTATCAAGCGGAATATTTTAAATTTATTCGCCTTTGAGCTTTTCCATCTTTTCCTGTTTTGTTTTACAATCGATACAGAGGGTCGTGACCGGTCTTGCCATCAATCTTTTCTCTGATATGGGACCGCCGCAGACTTCGCAGATACCGAAAGTGCCGTCATCGATCCTTTTAATGGCTTCCTGCATTTTCATGATCAGTTTGCGTTCTCTGTCCCGGATACGCAATTCAAAATTTCTGTCGGATTCAAGAGACGCCCTGTCGGTGGGATCGGGATAGTTTTCTTTCCCGTTGGTCATTTCCGAAACAGTTTTGCCGGCTTCACTCAGCAACTCGTTGATTTTTTGAGTCAGCATGGCTTTGTAAGCCTTCATTTTTTCCTGTTTCTGTTTTACATTTATTTGTTTTTCCAAAATCATCACTCCTTGCAAGAACAACTTGGCCGTCAAATCTACATGATGAAAATTTATTTGTAAAGAGAAATTTTTGTCCGCAGTTTTTTCAGGCAATATGCCTCAATTCAATGATAGTATGAATAAAATCAACCCTTTTGGTTTTGCGGACCATAAACCTGCAGGATCTTTTCCACAATGTTGGTGGTGGATTTACCCTGCACTTCGGGAATAATGACAACTTTGCCTTTCCATTTCTTAACTTCTTCGCGGCCGACAACTTTTTCTTCCGGCCAGTCTCCTCCCTTGATCAGGATGTCCGGCTTCAGGGATTTGATGACGTCCAGAGGCGTCAATTCATCAAATATTGTAATAAAGTCGATGAAGTCGAGCGCGGCAAGGATTTCCGCTCTTTCTGTTGCCGGAACGAGAGGTCTTTTTTCTCCTTTGATGGCTCTGACTGACGAATCGCTGTTTAAAGCCAGAACCAGCACATCGCCGGTTTTGCTTGCTTCGCGCAGGTAGCGGACATGACCGACATGCAGAATATCAAAACATCCGTTAGTGAAAGCGATTTTCCTTCCTTTTTGCCGCAGTGTATCCAGCTTTCTTTGCAGGGTTGTCCTGTCTAAAATTTTATTCATTACCGCTCCTTTACGTTTTAAAATGAGACATGTTGTAACACTCTGGCCAGGGTCAATACGGAAACTTTTTTTGCTCCGGCCTTCATCAGGGTTTTGGAACATTCATTAACGGTGGCGCCGGTAGTAAAGACGTCGTCGATGAGCAGGATATTGCGTCCGGCAATTGTTTTTATCCCTCTGACTTCAAAAGCTCCTCTGATATTTATCTTTCTTTCTTGTTTATTCGACTGAGTCTGGGTTGACGTAAATCTGTGCCGTTTCAACACCAAGAAGTCAACAGGAATTTGTTTTCTCTTCGCCAGACGGCGGGCCAGAATAAGCGATTGATTGAACCCTCTTTCGCGCAGTCTTTTAACATGCAGAGGAACGGGAACAATCAGCGAATAATCGTCAAAAGCAATGTCCGGAAAAGGATAATCGGCCATGAAATCCGCCAGAATTTCCCCTGTAGCGATATCCCGTTTGTATTTAAATTGATGAATCGCGTCGAGGATCACCGCTTCGTAACAAAAGACGGCCCTCGCTTGAGAAAAATAAGGCTGTTTCTTCAGACAATCTTCGCACAGATGGTTCTCCGCCGGACTGCCGGGAAAGGTTGTGCCGCAAACGGGACAGATGCTGCCGGCAATAAAATGGACGTGTTTAGCGCAATCCCGACAAAAAATCTGATTCTTCACGGACGGGATGATTTCAGCGCATCCCAGACATTGAGGCGGAAAAATTACTTGGCTTAAATCATTGAACGCTTCAGCCAGATTCATGCCATTTCTCTGCTTAACCTTTTTATTTCCTTTTTGTTCTCGTCAACCTGCATCCGGGGAGCATCCCAGAGATTTTCAAGATCGTAAAACGTTCTGAACGGTTCATAAAAAACGGAAATGACAACGTCGTCGTAATCCAGCAGAACCCATTGGCCGTTGGCTTCGCCTTCGACGCCCAGAGGTCTGATGTCCGCTTTTTTCAGGAATAATTGAATGGCCTGGGCGATAGCCTGGACTTCCCTCTCCGACGTTCCGCTGCAGATGATCATGTAATCTGTGAAAGCTGAAAGTTTGCTTAAATTTAAAACAATGATGTCTTTTGCTTTTTTTTGTAATACAGCGTTAATACACAAAATCAGGCGTTCTCTGGTCACGTTTTTCTTTGCTGGCAAATAAACCTCCTGTCCGGCACTGAATTTTCCGAATATATGCCACAAATGACGGAAAATGACAACTTTGCTGTTTTTTTGCATGAAGATTATAAAAAATCGTCATGGGGTATTCAGGACAGTTTCTGTTTTCTTTGCACATGTTTTTACACAGGATGAACCCCTTGCGTCCGATTCGAGAAACAGGCCCTGACGTTGTTTATGAAACAATATTTACCCGTTTAAAGCAGTTTCTGCTTTCGTGTTAAGAATCGGTTGATGTTTTTTCTTTCTTTCTGTCCTCGACCGGACAGCCGGGTTTCATTCAGGTGGATACACCCAATTTAGGCAAGAGCCATCCCTGCAACAAAAACCATACCGCAACAATGACGGCCAATATCAAAAAATCATTCATTTCCTTTGCCCCCTGGTGTTATCAGTGGATATGCCGTTTAATCATATCGGCTAGTTTATCCTTCGAGGACAAACCGATCGACGTGTCCTTTACCGTTCCCCCTTTCATGACCAGCAGTGTCGGGATGCTTTTGATACCGAATTGACTCGCGGTTTGAGGATTGTCATCCACGTTAACCTTCACAATGTCTATCCGGTCGCCGTATTCTCCGGCCAGTTCCTCCAGAATCGGGCCGATCGCACGGCAAGGTCCGCACCACGGCGCCCAGAAATCCACTAAAACCAGCTTGTCATTTTTTAAAACGGTTTTTTCGAAATCACCGTCACCGGCATGCTTGATGTCCTGCTTATTCATTTGCTCCCCTCCCTTGATATAAAAGTATTTGATTTATCAATCCGCAATTGTTAAATATTCGTATATTCATAATCGCAAGCATATGTCCCGGTTTGTGGAATGTCATTGATCTGAATCAATGTGGAGAAAAATATTTGCCATGGAACTTCTTAAACAAATACAGAACTTTGGGCTGTTTCAAGGCCTGTCGGCGGAGAACTTGAAACTCATGGCATCGCAGGCGTTGCATAAAAAATTCAAACAGGGTGATTTGCTGATCGGGGAGGAAGATCCCATCCGGGCGTTTTACGTGGTGACCGCCGGGCAGTTAAAGCTTTACAAAAGTTCATCCGAGGGCAGGGAACAGACGTTATCGCTTTTAAAACCGGGAGATCCTTTCGGTCTTTGTACAGCCTTTGCCACGGAAAGCTTTCCCGCCAATGCCATGGCTATTGAAAAAAGCGCAGTATTGATTATTCCGGGAGAATTGATGGAGAATGTCGCTAAAAAAGAACCGGTGCTGCTTCTCAACATCATTCAAATACTTTCCCAGCGCCTCAAGGAATCCATGACGCTGATCGAATCGCTTTCGCTGAAGGAAATACCGGCAAGGCTGTCAACCTACATTCTTGACGCACTTTCAAGGACGTCAGAAGACAAGAGAAACAAACTGGAATTAACCATATCCCACCGGGAATTATCCAAGATGCTTGGCGCAACGCCCGAGGCGCTTTCCCGTGCGTTCAAGAAAATGAGCAACGATAAAATTCTGAAGGTCGAGGGACGCGTCATTACCGTTTTGAACAGGGAAGAGATGAAAACGCTGGCCGAGGGCGATTAAGTTATTCCAGTGCTAAACATTGATGATCCGGGGTTATCTCAAATCCTCCAGAGCGATCGTACTGCCTGCGCCGAGACGAATGAAATGCTCTCCGTATTTGCGGGCGAAGAGCTCGCGGGCATTAGGACCGCTGCAGTGAGAGGCGGCCGCGTAACGGACGCCGAGTTCCCGGAACCGGGCGATGATTTTCAAAATGTCTTCGTCAGCATTGTCGAGCAAATGAAAACCTCCCATGACCAGGGCCAGTGCATCATCCGGTAAAATACGCTTCGCGGTTTCGGCAATATGCACGATGCCCGGATGCGCACATCCGGTAATCACGACGGTTCCCGCCTGCGTTTTCAGAAGGGCGCTCTGTTCCCGGATCAGGGCCTCCATGTCGCCGGTACTGTGCAGACCGGTGATCACTTCTCGTGCTTCATTTATGTCAATCACTTCTGCGCCGTAGCGCTTCATATCTTCTTTGAAGCGGGCGGAAAACGAATGAGGCAGACAAATCCGGAGATTTCGTTTTTCTTTCAGAATATAATAGATGCCTCCGGTATGATCCCAATGCTGGTGAGAGATCATCAGAAGATCAAGCGATGCCGGATCAATGCCCAGCTTTGCCATATTTGCCGCCAGGACAAGACCATCGCCGCCGGTATCAAAAAGGATGTTTTGCCCTTCATGCTGGATCAGACAGGAAAATCCCCACGAGCTCTCCAGATCATCCCGGCTTGAATAATTGTCACAGATCACGGTGATGAAAGGATCTTTTACCGATGAGCGGACGTTTTTCATGACACGTTCTCCTTTCTTATAGAGTTTCCACCTGTAGAACTGCCAATATTTTTGATGTCGTCTAACATATTGCGCATGCCTTCTGTATCCGGAAGTGCCTCCTTGATGCGTTGGAGCAGGAGGCGATCCTCTGCCAGCTTTCGCGTGGGTGCGTAATTCATATCGTAAAACCACGATGCGAGCATCACTACACAATCTGTTACCGTACGCAAACGACTGACGGAAACCGTTCTGGTGTTCAATATCTCTTCCATGATGCCGGGGCTTATGTTCCGGTCCAGACGAATGTGGGGCAGCATATCCGGAAGCTCTCGAAAGCCGTTGCCCGCGATGGCTTTCAGGACCAGATCCATGATATCGAGTTTATCAGCATCCCGGATCAATTGCAGCAGACAGTCAGCCTTAGCGGGAAAATGATCGGAGATATCTGAAACTTTCTTATTGTGACATTCTACGGCACAAAGGAGGCAATTCCAATCGTCTGCGTCAAAATGCGTCCGCATTCCTTCGGTTTCGAGAATCCGGTATCCTTCCGTGCCGTGATCGATTGTTTCGGCGTCATGGAAAGATCCGTAACGGACGAACTGGGAAAAACGTCCGATATCGTGGATCAGTCCGCATCCTTCGGCCAAAAGAATTTCCTTCAGTGTCCTCTTCAGTTCCTGCGCTATCAGGCGAGCGTTTTCGGAGACTCGTAAACTATGCAGGTATTTCAGTTCCAGCGCGGCAGGCAAAGTACCCTGTTTGTCGCGATGGCGGTTTACATACCGCTCAAACCCTTCCGCAACAAACGCGCCGGGGTCGTTTTCGTCCGCCTTCAGGAGACTCAATGGGCCGGCCTCACTCATTTCTTCTTACCTATGGCATAGTTGCGCAGGGCTTTATGAAACGTGTTGGCAGCAAGCAGCGCACAATGTTCCGACTCTTTGGGCATGCCGCCCAAATGTTCTAGAATGGAACTCTGATTGATTCGAATGCATTCCCTCACAGAATTGCCCTTCGCCATGACGGTCGCTGCCGATCCGGCTGCATGGGACGTCATACATCCGTCGGTGGTATAGGCAATATCCTCGATTTTGTCATTTCTTATCCTGAGAAACATCTCCATCGTATCCCCGCACGGTCCCGTTATTTTGGCGTAGCCGTCAGGTTTTGTCAGCGTTCCGCAGTGTCTCGGATTGTTTCCGTAATCGACAACTTTATCGGAAAGACCGCCTGTTATTTTCTTCATAAGATAATCAATCATTTCCTGTTTAATTTGCTCTTCGTCCACCCTGTTGCTCCTTGTTGCTCATTCAGACAGAATAAATAAAAAACTCGCGGCTTATATCTCGCGATCTAAAGAATTTGTTTGCCGGCATCGGGGCCGCTCCTGACCGCATACACGGCAGTAATTTTGCACACAATGGCCGATTTTGGTTTCAGTGTGTCCTTGATGCCGTGAACCCATTCGACGTTTTGTCTAAAGATGTCATCGTCGGTGTGGATAGTAATATCGGCCTTAATTTGAAAACCGCCTTTTTCCGCCCACCACGACAGTGCAATTTTAGGATTGCTCTTCAGATTATTCAGTGTTTTGCTAAAATATTGATCGGAAATCAGCAGTGTTTCGCCATCCATAAATTTGAATGCGCCAATCGGAACGACGTTGGGTGTGCCGTCCTTTGCCGCCGTTGCTAGATAAGCAATTTTTGCAGCTTTCAGACTTTCCTTAATCTCTTCCGTAACGTTTACCATCAATTTTACCTCCAAATGAAGTGAAGTGGGTGACGAAATCAAACTGTTGTGCTGTCTTGTTCTCCCGTGTAAAAAACCCTTCCACGGTCGTTGATTATCATAAAATAACCCGGTAGAGAAACAAAACTTCATCGGGTGTCCGCCGGTGCCAAAGAGGACTTTGTTTTTGCCCGTCTGGCTTGACGGAGAGTTGATTCCATCAATAAACGATTTGCCATGAAAAGGAAATTGTGTAATAATATTAAATTATGATGCAGTTCATTCATCACGATGGTTCCGCAATAAAAATGCAGTTACAATTATGACTGTCGGGAGGTTATGCATGTCCAATGTAGAAAAAGTCAAAGGGACAATGCTCATTGATCAGGTTCGCATGATCAGGGGGAATAAGGATAAAGATTGGCGCAATTATCTGACGTCTGAAGACTGGGCAATCGTCAAGGGGATGGTTATGCCGGCCTCATGGTATCCTGTCGAAACATATAAGCGATGCGGACGGGCTGTTTTTCAGGTTCTTGCGGGCGGCAATACGGATATTGTGCGTTTGAGGGGCAAAATGCGCGGGAAAGAGTTGTTTGAGACAACCTACAAGCACCTCCTGATGGAACGCTATCCGATGAACGCTCTTAGTTCCTTTGTGAACCTTTACGGACAGCTTTTTATGCCCAATCCGCTGGGATTCAAAAAAATGACGGATAAGCATGCGCACGTATCATACGAGTACGAAGACAAAAATGACCCCGGTAATTTACCGTTTTGTTATCAATTAATGGGACATTTTGATTCACTGATTGAAATGACGGGAGGCGCTGACGTTAAAATAGAGTTTGCAAAAAAAATGTGGGAAGGCGCCAGCGAAACGGTTTTTGATATTCAATGGCAGTAGCGTTTTTTAGAAGACTTTAAATCAGAAAACATATCTTCCGGAGGTTTTGAAATGAATGTAAAAGGCATCATTTTTAATACAGGAAAATCAACAATCATTAAAGTATTCGGTCAGGGGCCCTGGGATGCGTTTATGACCAAACTGGTGGCTAAAGACAAATTTTTCGGGAATGTAATCATGTCCGTCACGCCCATTCCGCTGGATAAATTCATTTTTTTCCTGGATGAACTGGTCAAGGAATTTTTCAACAACGATATGATGCAGTACGTGACCTTCGGCAAAGTGGCCGCCCAGTTCGCGCTGTCGCCGGACGGTCTGTACAAATCATATCTGCTGACCAAAGATACCAAACAATTCGTCGAATCGGTTATGCCCAAGTTCTGGTCGACCTATTTTGACGAAGGCACGGTGACCACGAAATATGAGAACAATATCACCCACCTCAAAATCACAGGTCTCAATTTCAGACATAATTATTTCGAATACCTGATCATGGGATTTTTTCAGAAATCGCTCAAAATGTTCGGGAAGAAAAACGTTCCCAAACGGATCAGAAGCCGCGCATCGGGCGATGACGATGTTTATTTCCAGTTTGAATTAAAAGATTCTTAACGGGTTGTTTTGAAACTTCGATCAACGCAAAAAGCGGTGCATCCCGCATTGTAGAGTATCCATCATTTGCCGTTCTGATCGGACCGCGTGAAATTACAAGCGGTCTGACCGGAAACCCGAGGGACGTTTTTTGATGCTGTTGATGTGTCGTATAAAGCAAACACAACAAATTGCTCTTTAGATATAGTTGTGCAGGCTGGTTAGAAAATTCACACCCAGATAAGTAAATAAAACAGACACGAACCCGACAATCGTCATCATGGCCATGCGCCGGCCGCGCCAGCCGCGGACAAAGCGGGCATGCAGCATAATGGCGTAGATAAGCCACGTGATCAGGGACCATATCTCTTTGGGATCCCAGCTCCAGTATGAGCCCCAGGCATAGTGCGCCCAGACGGAACCGGTGATAATCCCCATGGCCAGAAAAATAAATCCGAGTGATGTGCTCTGATAGATCAGAACATCCAGTGTGTTCAGCACGGAAGAATTTTCCTTCGGATGAGACGCAGGGTTGGTTTCTCTTGTTTCTTTTTTTTCCGTCCAGAGATAAAGGAGTCCGCAGCCGAAAGCAACCGTGAAGGCGGCATAACCCATAAAGCAGGTTAAAACATGAGTCGTCAGCCAGTTGCTTTGCAGCGCGGGAATCAGCGGTTCGATGCTGTGATCGACCCCCGGTGCGATGGAAGCGTAAGCCATGACAAAAAAAGCCACCGGGACGACAAACGTGCCGAGAATTCTGCTTTTGATCCGCCACTCAATGGCCAGATAGAGCATTATGATGGACCAGGCGAAGAAAACCAGAGACTCATACAAATTGGTAATCGGCACGTGTCCGAATCCCAGGTCGTAGGAAGCTCTCCATCGCAACATCATGGCCAGCGTGTGCGCGAAAAGTCCCAGCCACGCCAGCAAGGATGCCGCGTATCCCCAGAATTCTTTTTTCAAAATCATTCTGAACAGATAAAAAACAAAGGAAGCAAAATAAATAAACGTCACGTAACTTAAAATCAGCGTGTGGTTCATGCCGCCAGCTCCTTTTCCATCCATGCGCACAAATCATCAAGTCGCCTCTGCAACGCTTCGTTATAACGATGACTGCGCCCGGCCACGCGGATTCTGACGCCTGCCGGATCCTGTTCCAGCAGAAACCAGATACGCCGATACGCAATGAAAAAGATGACCATCATGCCGGCGATCAGAATCAATCCGCCGGCCAGAACAAACGGGACACCCGGATCGCGGACAACCTGTAACCCGGTGTAATATTTTCCTTCAATCCCCCGGAGAGAAAAAACCAGGGGTTTGAAAAGGCCCGGATTAAAAAGAGGGACGGCGGAAAATAAGCCGGGGTTTACATCCGCGATATCCTGAATATGCTGAAACACCCAGAACTGGATATTTCTCTTGTCCGTTTCAATATTTAGTTTTACGGCCGGACCGAACTGCATCATATTTTCTTCCACGCGCAAAACGGTGGCCTTTGCCTTCTGAACGGGAAGATCAAACGTGTCTCCCTGTCCTGCTGAGATTTCCGGGCTCTCCGCTCCGGCGTTGCTGTATGTCAGACGGGCTCTGCTTTTTTCAGAGACACCGTAGCTTGCCTGATAAAAACGCAGGCCGTCAAACGATAGCGGATGATTGACCAGCACAGAACCCTGACGCACGACCTGTCCATTTTTGATGAAACTTAACTCCGATCGATAGGTTTTTGGGACTCCTGTGTCATAAAATTCCACAACAAATTTGTCGCATCGAACGGAAAAATCAAGCGGGTGTTCACCCTCGCCATTCCGCAGCTGGATAATGTTTGTTTCTTCGCCTTCGGAAAGTCTGAGATCCGCCTCAAGACCGAACACTGAGCCGATCACCATGCCCGCAATAATCATCAAAACGCCAAGATGGACAACGTAAACGCCGAACAGGGATAGGCGCCCCGATTCGCGATAAAGCATTTTCCCCTTTTCCAGCTTTGTTTCTTTAACCGAAAATAGTTTCGATTTGAGAAGAGATTCGACCGCGCGGCTGACGGTTTCCATCTTTTTATCCGTCACGATTATCCGGTTTGGAGCAAGATTTTCAAACAGCCCGGAAGGTGGCGGGAAAGAGGGCGTCTTGTATTGTTTTATGGCGAAAGGAATTCGTTGGATGGAGCAAACCATCAGATTCAGTGAGAAAAGCCCCATCAACACATAAAACATTTTGGAATGATAAAGGTCATTGAGCCAGAGCCATTCGGAATCCATTCTCTGCGGCGGCACCAGCGTGGCCACAATAAAGATCACCACCATGAAAAAAAGCAAAACGATGGCAAGTTTGACGGAAGCAAGAAAAGACCAGATGAAATTCGCTTTTTTCAATGGTTTCTGCCCTTAAAGAAAAGAAAATTTTTCCAGAAAACTTAACATCTAATGTGCTTTCTGTCAAAGAGTACCTTGCTCAGACAGCCCGGACGAACTTCTTGACAAAACAACCGGTTTACCTTATCGTTTAATTGTCTTTCAGTGTTTTATTGATGTGATTGTCGCAGCAATTCAACAAGGAAAATGATATGGCCGATTCCGGCAAAAAGCGGTTCCTCCCACATATCAAATCTGCCTTTGAACGCGTCTTATCCGGTGGATGGATTTATCTCTTGTTTGTCGGCCTGTTCGGTATTTTTCTTCTCATAGGAATTGGTGCCGGGATTCATGCGTTGTTTATCGCCGGCAGCCGTCATGCCTACGCGACATCACGGGAAATTCCCGTTGCCATTCTGATTGCCACGTATGTTTTTTTTGTTGTCGCTTCAACGGGGCTTTGTCTGGTGTCGTCACTGGGACATGTCTTCGGCGTGGAAAACTTCCTGCCCCTGGCGAAACGTTGTGTTTACCTGGCGATCATTACCATTCTTTCCGGATTCCTGGTGATCGGCCTGGAAATTGAAAATCCTTTCCGCATGGCGATATACAACGTTATTTCGCCCAACTTCTCTTCCAATATCTGGTGGATGGGAACCCTGTACGGGTTTGCCGTCGTTTTTCTGACGATTGAATTCATTCTTCTGTTTAATGAAGCGCACCACCATAAAGCTGTCATTGCCGGTTTCCTCGGCGTCATTACGGAAGTCGCCGCCAACAGCAACCTGGGCGGTGTTTTCGCGATGATGCATGGGCGCCCTTACTGGTACGGCCCTTATTTCCCCGTTTATTTTATTTTATCCGCCCTTATTACGGGCTGCGCTTTTATTCTGTTTTTCTTTTTTCTCGCCCACAAAGCGGTCAACAAAAAACCATTCATGGAATCGACGCAAACCGCTCTGAAAGCCGTATCGAAACTGACGCTGCTTTTGCTGGCCGTCATGATGATCTTCACCGCGTGGAAGGTTTTGACGACCTCCGTTGGCAGTCCTGCCGCCGCCGCCGCGTTGAGCGTGTTAACTGAAGGACCCTATTCATTCAACTTCTGGACCATTGAAATCCTTGTCGGAATGGTCATTCCTTTTGTTTTAATTCTGGCATCAAGAGGCAGGAATCTGACGGTCATGTTCATCGCCGCCGTCATGATGATTTTCAGCCTTTTCTTCACCCGTCTGGATATGGTGGTTGTCGGACAGATTGTCCCGCAATATTTTGAAGTGGGTGTTGTGGAATATTCCAAATTGCATACCTATTCTCCGAGCATTCACGAAATCCTTGTGGTGCTGGGAGGGATAAGTTTCTGCCTGCTGGCATTTTTGCTGGGTGAAAAAGTATTTTCCGGTTTCGCAGATTCACCGCAGACCGACATCATGAAAGAAAAAACAACGGACGTTGCCGGAGTGGAAGAACTGACATGACGGATAAGGCGAGCCATAAAAATATTCCGGAATCTCCGCTTGATGCTGAACGGCGGGCATTTCTGAAAATCGGTCTGAAAATTACCGGCGTGCTCGCCGGCGGCTCAATATTGTCTTTAGTCTCCAACATCAACAAGGCTTATTCTCTTGATCTTTTTCGGGAGAAATACCCTTATAAACCTCATTACGCGATGGTGTTAAGACAGGACCGCTGCATTGATTGCGAAAAATGCATGAAAGCCTGTATTGAAACCAATCATGTTCCGGATTACGGCTGGCGGACAAAGATTTTAAAACGCGACCTTTCGTCGGCGCTTGATCAGAAATGGGAATTTATTCCCATCCTCTGCAATCAATGCAACAATCCTCCGTGCGTGCGCACCTGCCCGACGACGGCGACGTATAAGGATAAGACCAACGGCATCGTGCAGATGAACAACAAAAAATGCATCGGGTGCAAATCCTGTATTATGGCCTGCCCCTACGATGCCCGCTATTATAATGAAGAAAAAGGTGCCATTGATAAATGCGATTTCTGTTTTGAGTCCAGGCTGTCCAAAGGCATTAATACCCCGGCCTGCGTTGAAGCCTGTCCCTCGGATGTCCGTATTTTCGGAGATTTGTCGGATCCGTCCAGCAGAGTGTTTCAACTTGTTCACCAGTTGCAAAGACCTGTGTGGGTGCTGCGGCAGGAGATCGGTGCGAAACCGAATATTTTTTATATGAAGGGTTGATGATTCAGCAATGAAAAGAAATCTTGTTCTTATAATTCTTCTCGCTCTTTTCTGCATCGCCAATGTCGGTTCTACCGGAAAAAGCAGTTTTTCCGACGGCGGTGGCATTCTGTATACGCAGCCGGTGAAATCCGTTATTTTCCGCCATCAGCATCATGTGGATGTAAAAAAAATAAGTTGTGAGAAATGCCACAGCGGCTTGTTTGAAATGCAGGCTTTGCTTGCCCAGGAGAAAAAGGATTTTATTATGGATTCTCTCTACAAGGGCAGGTACTGCGGCGCGTGTCATAACGGCAAAGACGCTTTTGCATCCGATAAACAGTGCGCCAGATGCCATGTCCGCATCAGCGAAAAAGATGTGGGGCACGTGAAAGGTAAAGCCAAGCCATACAAAGCGCCTGTTTACAGTACGGTGGCCACTTTGGGAAAAGACCAGCGGAAGGTCCCGTTCAACCACGAAAAGCATGCGTCGCTGAATTGCATGGATTGTCATTCGAAACTTTTTCAAATCAGAAAAGGATCAACCAAGATTGCCCTGGAAACGCATCAGTCGCAAAAATATTGCTTTAACTGTCACAACGGGAAAAAAGAGTTTTCCTGGAACAATTGTACAAAATGCCATCAGAACTGGAAGGATATTAAACCGTACGGTATTCTGACGGCAAGAGCCGACAGGGGAAGCTGTGTTGCCTGCCACACCAATCCGGATGAAATGAAATCGCTCGTCAAGCCGCCCGAAATAGGCGGCGAGGCCGAGGGGTGAGCTGGCGCTCCTCCCCCGGTCCGGGCGGAAGAATACTACAAAGGTTATCTGGTCGATAAAGGAATGATCGGCAAGGAGTTCCATCTTTCGATGGATTGCATTGCCTGTCATCAAGGCAACAAGCTCGCAAAAACAAAGGAGAAAGCTCATCAAGGACGTATCGCCAGACCGTCCGACAATCTTAAAACCTGCGGCATCTGTCATATAACAGCCGGACAAAATTACGCCAAGGCCCTTCATTATACGAGCCTGGGCCAGCGCGAAGGCGTCAAACACCGGTTTTCTGCGGCAGAATTGAAAACGTTTGATCAGAAAGTTTTTGAAAAATCATGCCGATCCTGTCACGCTTCCTGCGGAAGCTGCCACGTCAAATCGCCGCCTGTCGGCGGCATCACCACCGGCCTTCTCCAGGGCCATAAATTTGTGAAGAAAAACGAAGGCAAAACCTGTGCTTCATGTCACGGTGGAAGAGTATATCCCGAATTTACCGGTGAATACGGCGGCACCCCTGATGTCCACTACCAGAAGGGCATGATGTGCAATGACTGCCACAACAAACAGGAAATGCACGGCGACGGCAAATTATATAAATCAAAAAATGATGTCAAAGACCGCCCGAAATGCCTGTCCTGCCATCAGGATAAAGGCAATCAGGTCGCGCACACCATTCATAAGGATAAAGTCAGCTGTCAGGGCTGCCATTCTTCCGGCCAATATCGCCAGTGTTATAGCTGTCATGCCGTGCATGGGTCAAAGGCCGAGCCCGGCTTTATCCTGGGGCTGAATCCGCGTGACCGCAAGACCTTGACAACCCTCAGGGTCATACCTACTATAAGAAGTACATTTGAGCCTAACGGAATAAAAATGGAGAATTTTGATGCTCTGCCCAATTACTGGAATTCGCCGGTGCACAACATTAAAAAGCGAACAAACAGGACACGCTCCTGCGATGCATGCCATGTGAATAAAGAAGGTTTCCTGAAACCTGAAGGGCTGATTAAAGACGGATCTAAAGAAAATGAGAAACTAATTTATGACATTAAACCAATAAGCAAATAAAAACAGGAGGATCTTTATGAAAAGAATGAGGTTTTTGAAAGTGTTGTTGGTATCCCTGTTGATTTTACTGCCGGCAGCCGTGCTGGCGCAGGGACTCAGCCCTATTGTTTCGACAGATGATTTAGCCAAAATTGTAAAGGATCCCAACGTCATTGTCATTGATATCCGCAAGGTTGAAGATTATAAAGCGGGGCATATTCCCGGCGCGATAGGGGTGTTTTATAATAATTGGGCACCGGGCATGGGCGGCTTAAAAAATGAAATGCCGGCAGATGATGATTTAATGGACCTTCTTACCGATAACGGCATTCAACCCGACTCAACGGTCGTCGTTTACGGCACTACAGGAACTCCGCCTGATCGTGTGGATGTGACCCGCGTGGCCTGGGCTTTGAAATACGCAGGCGTCCAGAAGGTATCTGTACTGAGCGGCGGATTTGAGAAATGGGCGGTGCGCGAGAAAAAAGAAGTTTCTACAGAGATTACCAAGCCCAAGACCAAAGATTACAAAGGTAAAATCAATAAAGCCATTCTGGTTAACAAGGATTACGTGAAAAATCACGTCGGAAAAGCGATGATCGTTGACGCACGGGAACCGGCATTCTTTAAAGGCGAACAGAAACTTCCTTTCGTGGCCAAAGCCGGTCGAGTCAAGAATTCGGTCAATCTGCCCACCATTCAGGTTTTCGACAAATATCCCCCCGGCGAGCATATGGAGCCCTGCTGCTGGACATATAAAGATGTCGCCACGCTCAAAAACATTGCTTCAGGTGTCGTTGGCAGTGACATCGACAAGGAAATCATTGTCTATTGCGACACCGGGAAAGTTGCCAGTGCCTGGTGGTTCATTTTAAGTGATGTGATGGGTTTCAAAAATGTGAAAATTTATGACGGTTCCATGGAAGAATGGATGAATGATGCAAGCGCTCCGACGGAACCGTAAAGCATAAAGAACATCATGAAAAAAAGCAGCCCCATCGTTTTATGGGGCTGCTTTTCTATTGAACGTTAAACAGACTTTCTATTTAGGCGTGACGTTGGCGTCGGCGTTTTTTGTAATCGGTGCCTGAGGATCCTGCATCCATTCCTGCATGGCGCCATCGTATAGACGGACGTTTTTATAGCCGAGGACTTCCACCAGAATATAAGACCAGATCGGGCAGCACTGACCGATGTCGCAATAGGTTATAATTTCTTTTTCCTTATCCCTGCCGATAGCGGCTTCGGAAATCGCCGCGAGTTCTTCCGTGGTTTTAAATGTTTTGTCAGGATTAAAGGCGCAGGAAGTCGGCATGTTAAAAGCTCCCGGGATTCGTCCCATCATGGGAATACAATCCATCTTTTTCTCGCCGGTAAAGAACTCTCGTTCTCTCACATCCAGCATAATAGCCTTGCCCAGCCGTTCTTTAACGTAATCTTTGTCGGCAAATCTCGCTCTTGAGTAGAGGCCTTTGAATGGTTTTGCTTTTGCGTGCATGATCTCCTGCGAAAGCGGTTTCTTTTCAGTAATCCATTTATTCATTCCGCCGTTAAGAACGGCTACATTTTTTATTCCTGCGTATTGCAGGGTGCAGGCGACACGGGCGCTTTGATAACTCAGTCGCGGCGTATCCATGCAACCGGTGACGACAATCCGCGAGTCAAACCCGATTCCGAAGTAGCCTATGGTATCATCCAGGTCATCCGTTTCGGGGATCTCCGTAAAAAGACCGTCTTTCTGGTATGCCCATGATCTGTAAAACGCGTTTAGCGCGCCGGGAATGTGTCCCTCTCGGTAATCCTCAACTCGGCGAACATCCAGGATAATCAATTTCGGATTCTTCAAATTTGCCAAAAGCCAGTCGGTGGATACAATCGGCTCGATGTCACGGGTTTGACCGGCTATCGGCAATAAAAGGATAAAAAGAAGGATCGTAAGGAGCTTGGACAAAGCATGATTTTTCATATGGCAATCTCCTTTGAATGTTGTATTACACATCTTAAAACGGATGTATACATAGTATACCACTAATTCTTTATTGAGACAGCCGAATATTTCAGACCGCAGAATACAAGCCCTATTTCATACTATTTTTATCTTACCGAATATGACGGTCTATTTCCCCCATCAGCGTCTGCGTCTGATCGGGCAACAGCGCGAATCCCATGTCATTCCTGTAAATGATGTTCATTTTTTTATCGACAATCACATACACGCGTTTGGAAAGGGGCAAAAGCCAGTGGTCGGCGTCGTAGAGCTTGGCGATTTTGCCTTTTTCATCCACCAGCAGAGTCATGTTTTTCAGGCTGTGCTTGGCTATAAACTTGCGGTGCGATTCGGCCGAATCCCGCGACAGGCCGAGAATTTTGATTTTTTTGGCTTTGTATTTTTTAATATTTTGTTGAAACTCAACAAACTGGCGGATTCAAAGCTTGGTGTCGTCTTTGGGATAGAAAGCCAGTACCACGGCGCGATGATTTTTGACAGCATTGCTGAGTTTCCATATGTTGCCCTTTTGATCGGACAATGTAAAATCAGGGGCTACCTGGCCGGAAACCGGGGAGGCGTTTTTTGCCCCTGTTGAAGCACAGGCTGACAATATAAAGAACACCAGCACAAAAAAAACGAATTTTGTTATTCGCATATAGCCCTCCGATAAAGGTATGGACGGCGGGCGGTTCAAAAATAACCGCCCGCCCATCTTAGTAAAGATTAATCGTCAAACGCCATTTTGGTTTTCCAAACTTCCCAGACCTTGCCTACCAGATCGGGGCCGGGTTTGAGCGTCGGCTTGCCGGGTTTCCAACCGGAGGGCGTGGCTTCGGCGCCTTTGGTTTTGCGCACGTGTTGGAAGGCCTGAATTTGACGGATGCTTTCCATGACGTTGCGTCCGACCGGCGGCGTCAACACTTCAAAGCCCTGAATGATGCCATCGGGGTCGATGATGAACCGGCCGCGGGCTTCCACGCCGGCATCCTGAAGGTAAACGCCAAAGATGTCTCCGACCTTGCCGCCGCCGTCGGAGAGCATGGGGAAGGGGATGCCGCCTTTGACCATTTTGGAAAGTTCATGATCATCCCACATTTTGTGGACAAAGACGCTGTCCACACTCATGGATAAAACTTCAACGCCGAGTTTTTTGAATTCGGGATATTTCTCGCCGACCGACGAGATTTCGGTTGCTCAGACGAAGGTGAAGTCGCCCGGATAAAAACACAGGACAACCCATCTCCCCAGATAATCGGAGAGCTTCAGATTGATGAATTTCCCCTTGTGATACGCGGGCGCCGTGAAGTCCGGCGCTTTTTTCCCTACAGTGACCATGCTTTTGACCTCCTTGACAGGTGTTGGTTGAGACGTTTCTTTCTTCGCATCCGGTTTTTCGCCGACCGGTCCGCCGGTGGGTCTGGCACAGCCGGCCTTGATTTCTTCAGCCATAGATGATTCCCTCCTTTGTTTTATTTTTTTGATTTCTTCATTTTCGCGATTTCTTCCTCCACTTCCTCAGCGCCTTCCGCATAGAATTTTCCTTCATCGGGGGCCAGTTCATGAAGCAATCTTAAAAACTCTCCGGCGTGAACGCGTTCCTCGTCGGCAATGTCCCCGAGGACCTCGATGGCCAGCTTGTTGTCGGTTGATTCCGCGAGCTGCATATAAAGTTGGATGGCTTCATATTCTGCCGCCACCATAAAGCGAATGGCTCTGATCAGTTCTTCTTTGGTCAGTTTCCTGTCCTTCTTCAACCCTGAAAAAGGTGTTCCAAACTCCGGCATGGTATCATCCCCCTTTCCTGTTATTATTATAGGTTAATTTCCTGATGCAGTAACGATAATTTATGACATCATTTTGTGATGTCAATTTCTGCCCTTATTTTTTTGATATTTACTTCTCCCTCGGGAACGGCCAAGCCATAATGCCGCCTTCCATCACTTTGACGTTTTTCCAGCCGTTGCCTTCCAGTGCCAGCGCCGCCTCATAACCGCGCAGTGAAATCTTGCAGTATAAGATGATTTCGCGATTTTTATCCTCCGGCAGCTCCTTGAGGCGCTTACGGATCGCGCCGAGCGGTATCAACGTCTCACCGATGCCTAAACGCATCTCTTCGAATTCCTCCGGTCCGCGTGTATCAATCAGGAATGGTTTCTCTCCGGCCCGTATTTTATCATAAACCTCTTTACAACTGATACCTTTCATTCTGCCTTTCATTTTATTCTGCATGATGTGCGCCGTGGCGATAAAATGATCAATGGCCAGAGAGAAGGGCGGCGCGTAGGGAAGATCGGCGTTAATCAGGTCTTCCACGGTCATTTTCCCCTGAATGGCCATGGCCCACTGGGCAATTTGCTTGGCGACGTTTCCCGGACCGATGCATTGTGCGCCGAGGATACGGCCGGTTTTTTGCTCCGCCACCAGTTTAGTGACCAGAAGCTTGCCTTCCATAAAGCCCGGTTTGTCGGGACTGGCGTTGATGACCGTTATGATGTCGGAATAGCCCAGGCGTTTGGCCATTGTTTCCGAAAGGCCGGTGGAGCCCGCCCCGTAATCGAACACTTTGCAGATGCCGGTTTGAATCGTTCCCGGGAAAGTGACGCTGTTGCCGGAAGCGGCGTTTTCTCCCGCTATTCTTCCCTGGAGATTGGCCAGATCGCCGTAAGGCGCGTGGACTTTTTTGCCGGTGATGCGGTTGAGGGTTTCCACGCAGTCGCCCACGGCGTAAATGTCCGGGTCGGAGGTCTGCATGTATTCATTGACTTCAACGCCGCCAAGCTCGCCGATTTTCAACCCGGCTTCTTTGGCCAGTGTGACGTTGGGACGGACACCGATGGCTATAACGGCCAGCTCGCAGGGAAGCTCCGTTCCGTTTTGCAGTTTCACCGCTGTGAGTTTTCCGTTTTCACCCAGGAAAGCGGCTATGCCGTTTTCGGTGATGATGTTGGCGCCTTTGCTCCGCACATGGTTTTCCACCAGCTTGGCCAGTTCCCAGTCCAAAAACGTCAGCAGTTGAGGAAGCAGTTCAATGACGGTGATTTCAATACCCGCCAGTTGCAGCGCTTCGCAGGTTTCGATACCGATGAGTCCGCCGCCGATGACCACGGCCTTTTTGATTTTGCCTTCATCGCGGACGTTACGCAGAAAATCGGCGTCCTTCATGGATTGTAATGTGGTAATGCCCTGGAGATCTGTGCCCGGAACCGGCGGCATTCGGGGAACGGCGCCGGTGGCGATAACGAGTTTGTCATACGTCAGGGTGCCGGTTTCTCCGGAAACCGTATTTTTGAAGGAAACGGAACGGTTTTTCGTGTCGATGTTAGTGACTTCGGTGTTGACCTTCGCTTCGATATCTTTGGCGTTGAGGTAAAACATCGGATTGCGCACGACGCCCGCGGGCGTGCAAAGTAGCGCGTTGCGGTCGTTAAAAAAACCTCCGACGTAATACGGGTAGCCGCAGGACGCCATGGAAAGGTCGGCTTCCTTCTGGATAATGATCACTTCCGCGTCGTTGTCAATGCGCCGGGCTTTCGCCGCTGCTTTGGGACCGGCAGCCGAACCTCCGATAACAATGATTCGTTTTCTCTGAGCCATAGTTTTATCCTCCGATTTTTAAAAGTGACCTGAACATAAAAGGTCGCTTCCATAAATTTGATTCTCTCAGTGAAAAAATAGCAATTATCGGCAGCCGTTGCATTGACTTAAATCAATGCGGATAATTATTTTCAGAGTCCGTATATTTTGAGCCGGCCGGCATCAGACCTTATGGAACATACATGGCAACGACCTCATCCGCAGCATAAATTACCCCGCCGGCGATTAGCTGTGATTTAATAATAACTTTTACGATGATGCGGGCGATATTTCAGCATCAACGTGCCTCAACGGAAGCGTGGGATGTTTTATGAAAGCCCTGATGAAAAGGGGAATCCTTCGGGATAACGGTTTGGTGATCGTATCCCCGTAGGCTTTCAGCAACTCATCCGGCATGTAGTGAAGCTTTATTCCCGCAATTCTGTTGGTGAAGGAGAGCGTGATAAAACATCCGGGGCAGTTGACGGCCATATCTTTCATTCCGGTTTCCTTCACTTCTTTGTATTTTTTCCACTGTTCCTTGAAGAGACTTTTCGGAAGATTAAGGGTCCGGAGAACGCTCACGGCCCCGCAGGAAAGGTTGCACTCTCCATGATGGGGGAGTTCCACTATATCGGCGCCCGCTGATTTGTAAACGGCGCGAAGGTCGCGGGCAAAGCCGTCACCCAGTTCGCTGACATAACATGATTCATGGAGGGTCGTCTTTAGTTTCAACGGTTGTTTTACTGTGATCTTGCCGGATTCTCTTTTTTCATTCAGCCATTCATACAGGGAAATCAATTTGAATGGCAATTCCCTGCCGTATACATTTTTCAGTATATTGGATAGATAGTTGTAGCAGGATCCGCAGTAGCAAACCATTCTCTCGATATTCAATTTCTCAAAAGCTTTCAGGGTTTTTTCAATCGTTTCGGTGTAGGCTTTCCATGAACCGAGACGGTATGCAAGCTCACCACAACAGAGATCCGGCGGCCCGAATTTCGGCAGTTCCTGTAAAACAGCGGAGTTTTCAATATCGAAACAACTTATTCTGCCGATGCATCCGACCCACAGAATTTCTTTTGAAGGCGGTGGAATTTCCGACCATTTTTTCAATATGGATTGTTCCTCCCTGGAAAGCATGGCATAAATATCCTTCCACATTGACATTTTCATGCCGTTGAAGAGATAGGGGTAGACAGCGGATATCTTTCCTTTCTTCTTCCTGTTCTCCATGAACTTCTCCAGAATAAATTCATGAAGTCTTAACCCCTCGGGGCAATAATTATTGCAACTGAAGCAGAACGTGCATTCCCTGAAAATTTTTTCCGAGTAACCGGTTTTCAATAATCCGGTCATTTCAGCAACGGCCTCGGGCTTGTCCATGTGCATCACGGGACATTGGACAAGACATTCACCGCACGTCGTACATTTATTCCAATCCGATAATTTGGCATATGACATAATACATGTTCCCCCTTTTCTATCTGAATTGACGAATAACCCATTCAAGTTTCTGGATACGCGCCGCAGACCATGCAAAAAATTTTTGCCAGAGCCCGGCGCTTTTTATCTCATGCGTCGAATGCGTGTTTCGATCTTCTTTGTGTGAGTGTAATTCTTTTAATAACGGCAGTAAATGCAGATTATTGCTCCGTTCATGGATAATGTGCCATACGCAATTTATTTGCGGATCGAGCGCGCATTTCAAGTTTGATTCTGAATAGGATTTGCAGGGGCCGTATTTGCTTTTTGCGGGACATTCGCTCAACGGACAGATTCCAGCGGTGCAGGTTAGCACGCAATGTCCGCAGCTTCTGCAGAGGCTATGTGCAATAACCGGATCGCTGCTGGAAACTGCGGCGCTTCCCACGGAATCCAGCACATTGATTACAGGCAAATCCGGCCGACAGCTATTCGCTGATTTTATTCCCGCCGCGCAACTCAAAACGATCAATGCATCACACTTTTCGAGGGCCTTTTTGTTGGCCCTCAACGCCTGACGCATTATTTCTTCGGGACAAGCGGCAAGAATGACTTTGTCCAGTTTGATCTGTTTGTGATTTTTCAGCAGATGCGCTTTCAGAACTTCCACGCCGGTCTTGCCGCCCGTGTAGGAAAGATTGGCGCATGTTCCACAACTCAGAATGCCGAATGTTTTATAATCTTTTAGTATGAGATTAATTTCCGGCTCCGGTTTCCAAATGGTTTTATTCATTGTTTACCGTATCCTGACTGTGAAAAGCGTATTGTATATCGGGGCTTGGGATCTGCTATTCTTTTAAATGGTCCGGCATCAGGGCTTCCGGCACCTGAATGGCAACGACTTCGCCGGTGGCGCATATCTGGCCGCCGGCAATCAGCCTCGATTCGATAACGACTTTGCGCCTTTTGATCTCCTTGACTTTCCCCCGTATTTCTATCGGTCCGCCAAGCGGTGTGGGCAAAAGATAGTTTACGTGCAAAGAGGCGGTCAGAAAACGAATCGGCGGCAGGGTATCCATCTCGCGGTTTTCAGAGCAGTATTTGGCCGCCGCCGCTGTGCCAGTGGAATGGCAATCGATCAGCGACGCAATCAGACCGCCGTAAGCCATTCCGGGAATAGCCATGTAGCGGGGATCCGGTTGATAAACACAGACGGATTCTTCTCCGTCCCAGTAGCTTTTGATTTGCAGACCGTGTTCGTTGAGGCGACCGCAGCCGTAACAGTGGCTTAAATCGTCGGGATAGTAGTCCTGAAACGCTTTTTGCTTCATAAAAACCCCTTTTTTATACAAGAAATTTTATATTTACAATCGAGAGGACAGAAAAGCATGCATTTTTTGCGCGTCTGTTGCAATATCAACATGCACGTGTTCATTGTCAAAGATGACATTGGTTGAACTTCTGAAATTATACGGCAATGCCTCGACGGCATCGATTGTGTAAATTTTTACATCCAGAATGGTCTCAAATTTTGTTTTCATCTCTTCAGCTACACCTATAGCCTTCTTGCAGCTTATTCAGCCCGGATTTCCGCTATGAAAAACCAGTAATGTCTTCATGATAGTCCCCTTTATGTTAATTAAATGTCAATTTTGTTCCGGCCATATTCAAAATAAATTGTTCGGGCATTTGCTTTTCCATCTCCATAATGGCTTTGCGTCCCGTGCAGTGTGTCGGAATGATATAAGCCGGGTTGATTTTCTTGAATTCCTGCGTGGTGCGATCAATAATCGGTTCAAAAAACGGCCCGGATAGATGGAATCCGCCCATCACTGCGTGAATTTTATTAATACCGGTAACTTTCATCGCGTGATGAACCGTATTAATGATTCCGGAATGCGCACAACCGGAAAGGATAATCAACCCTTTGTTTTTCAGATTCATGACAATAGAGGTGTCGTCTTCGATGGCATCCCAAACTTCCTTTCCGTCTTGCTGGCAATGAGGAAGCGGCCATCCCGTTTCGAAATCCGTGCTACGGGGAATTTCGCCCAGAAAAAGAATCGTATCTTCCAGTAAAAGATATGGTTTTTCAGTTTCCACCACGGTGAGACCCGCGGCTTTAACCATTTCCCGCGTCAATTCCGGAAAATTGATTTTTAATTCCTCTCCGAATTTGAGATAACGCGGCGATTTAAACGCGGACGGATGCACGGCGAAAGGGATATTCTTTTTACCGGTCATGGTGACGAGTTTTGCCATGCCACCCGTATGGTCACTATGTCCGTGGGAAAGAGCGGCTGCCTCGACCTGTGTCATATCAACGTTAAGCGTTTCCGCATTTTGCGCCGCACCGTTTTCCGAAAAACCGAAGTCAAGCAGCAGCGTATGCGTTTTGTTTCCGAGAGTTGTTTGGACGAGTGCGGAAAAACCGTGCTCAGCCAACACGGAAGCCCGGATTTCTCCTTCTTTTAAAGGATTGGCTCGCGTGACAACAGCGTTGCTGTCCATCGCGGTAATTTCAATGTAGTTATCCTGTAATGTCAGGATTTCAACCCTATCAACTGCTTTTAAAGCTGTTGTCATGATACCAATCCTCCTTTGATTTAGTGATCGCAGAGATTGTCTCCGACTTGCAATGAACCGGCAAAAAAATCCGTAATCAGTTTTTCCGGTGTTTCGACCGGAGCACCGACTACGACCTGAATGCCCTGCTCGGCAAACAACTGTTGGGCTCGTTGACCCATGCCGCCGGCAATAATCATATTAGCACCTTGTTTGGCCAGCCATGGCGGCAAAAGTCCCGGTTCATGAGGCGGCGCGGCAATGTCTTCACGTTTGATGATTTTTTTAGTTTGGTCTTCGATTTCGATGATAGCAAAACTCGCGCAGTGACCGAAATGCGCTGTAAGTTTTCCTTCGGCTAACGGTATGGCTATTTTCATGATTCATTCTCCTTATGAGTTTAATATTTTTGTCTTATCCAAGTCTTTTGTAATTTCATCAATGATTTTTTGCATGATTTCCCCTGTGGGCGTTTTCGATGAATGATAAATAAAAACCTTACCCGAGTCGCCGGACTGTGCGATTGCCGGATCCATGGGAATAGCGCCAAGAAAAGGCACATTCATGTCCGTTGAGATTTTCTTGCCGCCGCCGGTGGGCAGAATCTGTGTAATTTCACCGCATTTCGGACACGCAAAACCGCTCATGTTTTCGATGACGCCGACCACCGGTACGTCAAGACGCTTGCAAAAGCTGATAGATTTGCGCACGTCCACTGCGGCGACTTTCTGCGGTGTGGTGACAATAATTGCGCCGTCCAGCGGCTGAATCAACTGGCACAACGACAGGGGTTCATCACCTGTGCCCGGAGGAGCGTCAACAATTAAGTAATCCAGATCGCCCCAATGCACATCCGTCAGGAATTGTTTGATAACACCCATTTTCATCGGACCGCGCCAGATGACAGCGTCATCGGGATTCTGCAACAAAAACCCCAGAGACATTATTTTCAGGCCACCGAATTCAACCGGAAACAATCCGTCGGGGCCGCCTTTGAGAGTTTCATTTTCCAGTCCCAGCATGGTGGGTACGCTGGGACCGTGAATATCCACGTCCAGCAAACCGACTCGCAGACCGTTTAATGCCAGCGCGGTGGCCAGATTGACCGCAACGGTGCTTTTACCGACGCCGCCCTTGCCGGAAAGCACGACGATTTTTTTCTGAATGCGGCAGAGCGTCGCCTGCAATTTGCGGCGATCAGCGTATTCTTCAGGACTTTCATCCTTTTTCTGTTTTTTAGCCGCGCAGTCGGAATCGCCGCACGTATCACATGTTTTTTTTTCTTCCACTATTATATCCTCCATTTATTTTATTGATTAAGATAATCTTCACAAGCCGCTTTTAACGTATTGGTCGCCAGAAGCGCGCAGTGTTCGTGATCTTCGGGAAGTCCGTCAAGAACATTGAGAACATCCTTTTGACTTATTGCTTGGGCTTCCTCAATCGATTTTCCCTCGGCCATACAGGTTGTCATGCTGCCGCAGGCACGCGAAGGATCACAGCCATCGGTGATAAAAGAGACTTTCCTGATTTTGCCTTCTTCAACCAGAATCCAGAACTCCATGGTGTCGCCGCAGGGTCCGGTAATTCTCGCGTGTCCGCTAAAAGAATCCATCGGTCCCATATTATGAGGCGAATCGGCATGTTTTTTTGCCGTGGCATAAGTTTCGTCCAGATTTACTAACTCACTCATTATTTACCTTCTTATACCTCCCGAAGATTAAGATTTTTCCAGAGTTGTTGAATATCATCGCCGCTTGGGGCATCGATTTCAACAACCGATTTTTTCTGTATTTGCGCCTGTGTGACGGCATTGTCGTAGCGAATCCGTCCGGCAATTCGCGCGCCTAATCCCGCAGCATTTTCTTCAATACGCTCAGTCATGTCGGGATTGATATCCCATTTGTTGACGCACACAGCTGCTGGAATTTGAAAATGACGGGTAAGGCCCAGCACCCTTTCCAGATCGTGTTCGCCCGAAACTGTTGGTTCCGTGACCACCAGAACCTGCGAAGCACCGGTCACCGAGGCAATAACCGGACAGCCGATGCCGGGAGGACCATCCACAATAATCAATTCACAATTTTCTTTTTCCGCGATGGCGCGGGCTTCCCGCCGCACGGTGGAAACCAATTTGCCGGAGTTTTCAGCGGCCACCCCCAGACGCGCGTGAACCATCGGCCCCAGACGCGTATCGGAGACAAACCACTTGCCGCAGTTGCAATCCGGGAAATCAATCGCTTTTTCCGGGCACATTTCCACGCAAACTTTGCAGCCCTCACAGGCAACGGGATCCACGGCAAATAAAAGCTCTCCCTGAAAATTCTGCTTACTGTGAATGGCATTAAAGCGGCAAACGTCTTTACAAATACCGCAGCTGATACAGTCGGTTTGACGGATAACAGCTTCATGACCGCTGATAAATTCGTGTTCTTCCTTGATTTGCGGTGTCAGGACTAAATGCAAGTCGGCCGCATCCACATCGCAATCACAGATCACCGAACGCTTTGCCAGCGCTACCAGTGATGCCGTAACGCTTGTTTTCCCCGTACCTCCTTTTCCGCTGATTATTACCAATTCCTTCATGGCCATCATTCCTCAATATCCGGCGATAGGTTTGTTCTGCCGGCCACAAGCATGTCCTGCAAGTCGCTTTGATGTTCTCTTACAGTGAATCCGCGTTCGACCAGGATGGTCTTCATCTCCGCCAGGGTGCCGCCGCTGACGTCGTGGTATCTTCCTTCGCGCTCGTGAATCCTGTCCAATATCGCGAGTCCCTTTTCGTTAAAATCGCTCAACACGATTTTACCATCCGGCGATAGAAGTCGTGTGAATTCATCACAGACCTTGCGGATAGAGGAAAGGTGATGAATCATGTTCACGGCGAAAATCACATCAAAAAAACCGTCGTTACAGGGGATGGATTCAACATCGGCGATGAGGAAAGTCACCTGCGACTGAAATCCATAATACATCAGGTTGAGCAGGGCGAATCTCTGTTCCGCTACGGAAATATCCAAAGAGAAAAATTTATATCCTGCCTGCGCCAGAGCAAGCGTGAAATAGCCCTTGCCCGTACCGGCTTCCAGAATGTTGCCCGCTACAGGCAACGATTTTTCAATGATAAAAGAACGCTCCAGATCGATATTGTATCCGAATGTCCGGTAAAGCGCGACACGTTTCTGATATTTTATGTGATTTTCGATAATGTCCTTTTGCATCGTCAATCCTTCATCTTATTTTCTTTCCGCTATCTTGTAAAACAAGCCTTGTTCGGCGCGCATTGCAATGATGAGCCGCTTATCTAAAAGACTTTTCAGCTTTTTGGCCACGTCGTGCGGATGCAATCCCATCCCGGTACTGATTCCCTCGAGTGTGCATGGTCTTCTGGCCAGAAGATCCAGAATGTCTTTGTCTGAGGATTCCACCCCATTTATTCCGGAAAGATCAGAGGATGTTGCGTTTTGGAGAATGTCGACCGGACATAAAAACAAACGGGCAAGTTTCTGCAATTGTCTGACGTCAACGGGATGGGCAAAATCTTCATAGGCTGGACGGCTCACGGTATTAATTTGAACTTTTTCGATATGAATTTTATTGACCCATGCCGCCATTTCTTTTACTTCTTCCGCCATACCGTTAATTCCCGAAAGCAGGAGAATTTCCAGCCAGATGTGTCCTGTAAATTGTTTTGAAAAATCAATCAGCCCCTGAATCACTCGTTCGAAAGAAATATCTTTGTGCGGACGATTGACGTATTGGAAAAGTTGCTCATTGCCGGCATCCAGCGAAGGAATGACGATATCCGCCTTCATCAATGATTGGCGGACCTCCGGCAGATAAAGCAGAGACCCGTTGGTCAGAACGGCTACCGGAATGTTCGTCCTTTCTTTTATCTTACCGATGATTTCACCGATGGATGCGTGCAGGGTTGGTTCTCCCGAACCGGCAACGGTGATGTAATTGCATTCAAACTTCGTTAATAACTTTTCTTCGATTTCCGACAACACATCAGCCAAAGGAACATAATCGAGCCTTACGGTCGTTTTATTTGTCGTTTTTCCCAGTTGACAGTAGATACAATCATACGTGCAGGTTTTATACGGCACGATGTCCACTCCCAGCGACTTTCCTAACCTGCGGGACGGGACAGGACCATAGACATATTGATAGACTCTTTCTGACATTTTAATCTCCACAAGGGGCTTGACCGCATCGTTGCTTTGCACCGCAACAGGTTGTTCCCGTTTCTTCAAAGGAACAGCTTTTTGCAGTGTCGCGCATACTGACACCGGCTGACTTCATAATAAAACCACTGCCGCCGCTAACGATTCTTTGTACGTCAGCTCTACATTCGGGACATATCCTGATAGGCGCATCTTTCATGCTTTGTTGCCTTTCAAAACGTAGACCGCACTTGCTGCATTCATATTCATAAGTCGGCATTTGTTCTTATCCTTTCTTTTTCGAATTGGCAATTTTCTCTAAAAGATTTTCAAAACGTTCCCGGTATTGAGGCAGGGCATCCACCATCAGAATTCCCCGTGAATAATTTTCCGCAATTTGCCGGTCATCGGGAATTTCCATCAGAATGGGAACGTTTTCCTTTCGACAGAATTCATGAACGCGGTTATCACCGCTCCCCATTCGATTGACAAGAACGCCAAAGGGCAGATTCAACTCTCTGACCATATCCACCGCCAGCGATAAATCGTGCAAACCGAAAGGCGTCGGTTCCGTTACCAGTAGAACAAAATCCGAATCCCTGATCGCGGCAATAACCGGACAGGATGTGCCGGGCGGGGCATCTAAAATAGCCGGAGCATCAACCGGCAACGTATTTTTTACGGCGCGGATAAGCGGTGGAGCCAACGCCACGCCAACATTTAGTTTTCCCGTAACCAGCGTGATATTCTCCGTGCGCGACGTTTCAACAACACCGATACGCCTGTTTTTTTCACTGATGGCCTTAGTGGGACAGACCAGCGTGCACCCGCCGCAGCCGTGGCACATTTCCGGAAACACAAGCGGCGTTGTTCCAAAAGTGACAATGGCGGAGAACTGGCAGATTTTCGCACACTCACCGCAGCCGTTGCAGAGTTCTTCATTGACATCCGGCACGGGGAGGCCGATGGTTTTTTCAGAATGCCCCGATGTTTTTAAAAATAAGTGGGCATTGGGTTCTTCCACGTCGCAGTCCGCAAGACACACATCTCTCTTAAAGACACGCGCCAGATTGACGCTGACCGTGGTTTTTCCGGTCCCTCCTTTTCCTGATGCAACGGCCAGCTTCATAGGATTTTACTCTCCTTTGGGTTGATCCAGAGCAGAGGGAAAACGATATCGCTGGTGCAGCAGGGAACCCATACCGCCAGAAATAAAAAAAACGCGATCAGTATGGTGGTAACTACATCAACGGACGTACCCAACGCCATTAAAACGTGAAATAAGGAAGCCCATGTACTCAGAAGCACATGTCCCGCATGGGGAATTCTGGTATGCGATATGACAAACCCTAAAGCGATGCCGGCCAGCGCCAGAGGGTTCACCAGCCACCATTTTTCAATGAAGCCCAGATGAACGCCCCGATGCGGGAGTTCCAGCAGCCATTCCCCGATGTAGGGAATAAACGAATCGCTGAATGTGGCAATGCCGATTGAGCCGATATAACCGATTATGATGATTTGCAAGATATTGCCGCGCGAATGCATTCTATACATGGCAGTGGTAACCAGGGCGCTCAGCAAAACGTGTAACGGATGCATTGTCCAGAAAAGCCCGGAGGAAAACTCCCGCGGCACCTGAAACTGGATGAATGCAGCCATAATGACGATCCCGGTTACTGTACCGAACATTGTGAACGGTGCATGCAATTTAAGCTCTTGCGCAATCATGCCCGCTTTCATAGGGCAACTCCTGAAGAGAAACCAGATATGACAAAACAGTTTGTGGCCGCGTTCAATCCAATAAAAAATCCTGCATGACGGCTTTTGGCAAAATATTCGGTCTGACGAACAAAACAGGTTATGCCTTCCGACGGCATTTTCATGAACGGTACCCTCGTTTTCCCCTTTTTGCTGCTGTGGATTCATCCACCTCATCCTGCCAGCCGTTTTTCCGGATATCATGCAGATCGAATTTTGCCGTATAGGGCTTGATGTCCAAAAGCGGAGTTCCGTCGAGAATGTCAATTCCATCCACATAAAGGATATTGTCCTCTATACGGATGAGTTCTACAACGCTAAGCCCAAGAGGATTGGGACGACCCGGCGCGCGTGTGGAAAATATTCCCCGCTCCACGTCCTGCAGAAACGGTTTGACTTTCAGTTGAACAAGCGGCGCCTGATGAAAATGATAGATCAGGTAAACGTGGGAGAAGCCGTCCAGATCGCTTAATCCAGATATATATTTTTCAAACACTTCAATGCGTCCCTTGCAACCGCAAGCGTAAACCGGCTGAATCGGTGTTTTTTCGGCAACCGTGTGTTCACTGTGAATGATTCCAATCGGATGATATATGATTTGTCGGTTTATCATACCCAGTGTCCATCCACATCGGCCGATTTGGCCTCGGTTAACGTGCCTTCACGATATTGTTCCAGAGCCTCGCTGACCGTAGCGGCGGATGTATTGTATATCCTGATGCCTGCCGCCTGAAGCGTCCGGAAGGCTTTGGGCCCGCAGTGTCCTGTAATCAGCGCTTTTACGCCAAGGCGGGCGATGTTTTGTGCCGATTGAATGCCGGCTCCCTGCGCCGCGTTAAGATTCTGTTCATTATCAACAATTTCGAAGGTATTCGCAGCCTGATCATAGATTAGAAATTTCGGCGCCCGTCCGAATCTGCTGTCCAGAGGAGCATTCAAGTCTACGCCCGATGTTGTCAATGCAATTTTCATTAAAAAAATTCTCCTTTGATAACTTTTTCATAGAGAGCAGTGACGGCGCTAAGCGGTGACTTGCGCGCCATCACTGCAATGCATAGATAAGCTCTATGCGGGCTTCGCAAAAGAGGCTAATTATTTTGCGTATCTGTCTTTAGCTCGTCCAACCGTTTTTTAATGGCGTCTAATTCCCTCTGCAGAAATTCAGCCTGCGTTCTGAGAGCCTGTTGTTCCTCATGGGGATCAGGAGGGACAACCGCGGCGGAGTATTCATCGGTTCGTCGCCATCCCGGTATTGCAGCGGCATAAAAACGGTTGCCAAAGCCGAATCCACCGCCACGGCCACCTCGGCCGCCAAAACCGGCGCCACGTCCGAAACCTGCTCCAAAACGTCTTGCCGGAATATGATTCATATAACCGGGCGCTCCGAAACCTGCGCAATATCCGGCTCCTCTACCTGTCATCGGTCCCATTCCAATGGGGCCTGTTGCATCTCCTCTTGGCATAATGAAGACCTCCTTTTTTTAGTTATTCCCGAATCATGGTTGAACCGCACTGCGGGCACTTGACTTGCGTGCAGGGAATTCCCCTATCATGCGGTTGACGGTTACCGCATTTCGGGCATAGACAGTTGCCCAAAGCTCCGCCCGCCTTCATCCCTCCCATGCGTCCTCGGCCACCGCCGCCGCGTCCTCGGCCCATACCGGAACCGGAACCTTGGCTCATACCGCCGCCCGTTCCTCTTGGATTTCTATTATTTGTATTCATGATGTTTTCTCCCTTTTGGCGTCTCTTTTTTAGAAAACGAAAACTGCCGCCGCCAGTACCGTGGTATAGTCTTTTGTTTTCAAAACCGTCGATTGCGTTGTATTTCTCGTTCCGACGATTTTACCGCTGATTTTAAACAGTTCCTTTTTCTCGTCCCAGCTTTCATCAATGTTGAAATCAATCCCCAGCGTGGATGCCAGCATCGCTGCGGCCAAATCTTCCGCATAGTCTCCGGTCTGTTTTTCGTTATAACCGAACGAATGATGCTCGCTGATATAACCGTACGTTTTCTTATCCATGGGAATCGCACAGCCGACGGACGCCGAAATCAAACGGCGCGGCTCGTTGCTGCAGCAGCGGCTCATAACGCAGAAGGTGATGGCGCCGGGTCTGAGCTTTTTCAGTCCTTCGGTGCGTGAAATAATGCGGCAGCCCGGCGGAAGAATGCTCGAAACCTGAACAAGGTTGCATTTTTCAATGCCCGCGTCACGCAGCGCCAGCTCAAAAGAATGAAGCTGTTCGCGATGCGTGCCCACGCCTTTGGTAAAGAATATTTCTTTGGGGATGTACTGGTTCACTGTCTTGTCTCCTTTTCTGCAATGATTATTTTCGGGTCTTTATCTGCTGCGGTAACGCATACCGCGCTGTTTGCAAAATCCTGCGCCCATCGCTCTTCTCCGGCAGCCGGGCAAAGAGAACACAGGCAATCCCAGCGTGTTGTTCCGGTAGGCGGTTATAATGGCATGGACCTCTCCCCTGACAAAGGGATGAACGATGATTCCCTGGGCCATAATCAACGCCTGCATAGGACGGGAAATGGCGCCGCAAATTAGAACATCGACGCCCCGATTTTTTAGTTCAGCCGCACGCCCGGCAGGATCCGTCGCGACGAATTTCTGCAATGTTCTTTTATCAGGATTCGCCGTGTCTGCTTCAACAATTAAAAGTTGCTCCGCGGAATCGAAAACCGTGGAAATGCAATCCTTAAATACCGACAGTGCCAGCTTCATTAATGCTCCTTAGGATGAAATACCTATAGAACATTCATAGCAAAATCAATGCCAGAAGGTGTTTTTAAAATTTAGTGTTTGATTACAGGTTATTGGAAATGACGGTTATTCGCTTCCATGAAAAATAAGTAGCGTTAATGCAACGATAGTTGCAAAAAGTCGCAGGAATGCGACTACAGAGGGAATTGCCCCGGAAGGGTAATGCCGAGTGCTTTGATTTTTCTGTAAAGGGTGCTTTTATGAATGCCCAGTTGCCTTGCCGTTTCCCGGCAATTCCAGTTGTTTTTTTGAAGAGCGTTGATGAGCCAGGCCGCTTCCACGTCACGAAGAGAGGACGCATCGGTTCTGATTTTCTGGGGCGGAGACGCAAAAAGAGATTCCGGTAGATGCTTTTTTTCAATCCGGCCTTCTTTGCAGAAGATGAAGGCGCGTTCGATAATGTTGGCCAGTTCCCGGATATTGCCCGGGTAAGTGTAAGCCATCAGAACGGACAGTGCTTCCTGACTGACGCCTTCAATCTCTTTTTTTTGCAGAAGATCAAAGCGGCTGATAAAGTGATCAATCAACAGTGGAATATCTTCCATGCGTTCCCTCAGCGGGGGAAGGGTGATTTTGAAGACATTGATGCGGTAAAACAAATCTTCCCGGAAACGGCCCTGTCTGACCAGATCCTCGAGATTTTTATTGGTTGCCGCGATCACACGGACATTGTGCTCAACGCTTTGTGTTGCGCCCAGCGGTTCATAGGTTTTTTCCTGCAGGACGCGCAGGAGCTTAACTTGCATGGCGGGGGTGATTTCTCCGATTTCGTCGAGCAATAACGTTCCGTTTTCTGCCAGTTTAAAACGGCCGGGCTTGTCTTTTTTCGCGTCGGTAAACGCCCCCGCTTTATAGCCGAACAGTTCCGACTCCAGAAGTGTATCCGGCAGGGCGCTGCAATTTACCGCGACAAAGGACGTTTTGCGGCGCGGACTCAGGTTGTGGATGGCCCGGGCGATCAGCTCTTTGCCGGTTCCGCTTTCGCCTTCGATCAGCACCGTACTGCCGCCTGCCGCAATATCGGGCAGGATATCGAACAACTGCAGCATTTTATGATTCTTGGAAAGAATATCGGCAAAGTTGTATTTCTGTAAAACCGCCTTGCGTAAATCTTCTTCGACGCTGATGTCCCGGAATGTTTCCACCGCTCCCAGCAATTTTCCCTTTTGATCGCGCAGGAGCGCCGTGGAAATACTGACGGGAAGTTTGTGCCCTTCCGCGTTGATGATGGCTACTTTTTTATTGATGATCTGCTCGCCCGTTTTCATTGTCTTGCGCAGGCAGCAGTCTTTTTCGCAAATATCCGCTTTTAAAACATCCTTGCAGCGTTGGCCGATGGCTTCCTCCCGGGGAACCCCGGTTATTTTTTCAGCGGCACGGTTGAAAGACGTGATCAGCCAGTCCTGGTCTACCGTGAAAACGCCGTCGGCGATCGAATCCAGAATAATATCCTGTTTGGTTCCGATATCCGGCGATCCCTGTTTTAAAGGCATCTTTTTTTTCATGTCTGTTTTCCGATGACGGGTGTCGGATTTAGTGACAGCCGTGTTCGTGCTGGGTGCAGGAAATTCCCGAATCTTTCAGTGTGCCGGCAAGCCAGCTTTCCGTAACTGTCTTCACGTTTCCGGAACAGCCGCGCAGAACATCAATGCCATGGCTGTTCAACACATTGACGGCGCCCTGTCCCATATTGCCGGCCAGCATCAGCTTGACGCCCTTTGCAGCCAGCACTTCGGCGATGTTGGATTTACACCCGCAGCCGGCGGGTGAAGAAACCTTTTCCTCCTCGACAATTTTCTTTTCCTGGTCAATGGTGAAAACCGTAAAATACTCACAGTGTCCAAAGTGTTCATCAATCTGATTCTGATAAGAGGGTAAAGCAATTTTCATACATATCTCCTTGCAAAGCATTTTTCATTTATTCCTGCGTTTTGAATGTTCGCGGGTTTTCTATTCATCAAAATCGAAGTCGCCGCCGATTCTTAATGCTTTTCCGTTGATCAGCACATCGGCGATCTTTTTGTGTGCGACGTCTATGATTCTGCCGAAGGTTTGACGTGAAATGTTCATCTTTTCGGCGGCTTGTTTCTGATACAAATGTTCGTAGTCGGCAAGACGAACCGCCTCGAATTCGTCCATATTCAGAACAATTTCTTCGAGCTCCATGGAGGGTATTCCCCTGGGCTTGAAGTATTTCTTGTCGGGCGCACCCATGATGTGACGGTGGCATTTCGGCCGGGGCATTGTTTGTATGAACTCCTTTTGTTAGAATATAAGCATATGCTCAAAACTTGTCAAGGGTTAAAATTTCCTCGTAACCGTATTTAAAGTCGTTAACGCGAGTTTTAGAAAAGATAATCGTTGGAGGAATTCCTACTGCCCGATACCATTTCGCTTCTTCCGGTGACCGTAAGAGGACATTTGATTGTTGTGAAAAAAAAACGGCTGTGGTAACTTCTTGCGCAATTCGATTTTTCAAAGCGCACAAGGGTGTTTTTTCATGCAGAAGCATATCAGCAACGTTCACGTGCACATGCCTTATTCTCTTTTACCGAAGTATTTGAAGATCATTCTTCAGAACAAACTGAATCTGGAAATATACTTTCATCACCAGATTCTGAATCGTCTGGATAAATCTCGATGCATGGAAACGGCAAAGATTCTTGAAAGCGAGGGATTGAAAATAACGTTTCATGCGCCTTTTGTGGACTTACGGCCGGGGGCCCTGGATGAGACGATCCGCCGGGCCAGCATTGACCGCATCAGGCAGGTTTTTGATCTGGCACCCTATTTTCATCCCCTGAAAATTGTCTGTCATGCGTCTTTTGACGACCGTTACTATGTTTATGGCGACGATTTATGGCTAGAGAGCAGCCTCAAAACCTGGAAGGAGTTCATCGGGCTGGCGGACGATCACCGGACCATCATTGCGCTGGAAAATGTTTACGAAAAAAATCCCGTGATATTGGGCAAGCTTTTCCGATCTCTGGCGTCCGACAGAATTTGTTTTTGTTTCGATACGGGCCATTTTAATGTGTTTTCCTGCGAACCGTTGAATGTCTGGTTCGATGAACTGGGAAGGTATACGGGGCATTTGCATCTGCATGACAATTTCGGATGGCAGGACGAGCATCTTTCTGTCGGGCACGGCACGTTTCCCTTTGCGGAGTTGATGCAGTACATCAGAAATATGAAGAAAAAACCGACGGTCACGCTGGAGGCGCATAATCAGAAAAATCTTTGGGCATCGCTCGATCATGTCAAACGAATGGATTTCCCCGGTGTTTGAAGATAAGACGGACTGTGTTGGGGGAGTATTGTGCTGAGGTATGTCTTAAAAAGAACATTGTTCATGATTCCGCTGTTGATCGGGATTACCCTGATCTGTTTTTTCGTCATGCGTCTGGCGCCGGGTTCTCCCACGGATTTGCAGACGGAGATGAATCCGAAGGCATCCCAGGAAAGCAAAGAGCGGTTGAATGCGCTGTATGAACTGGATAAGCCGATTTATGTGCAATACGGATCATGGCTGAAGAAGATCAGCCGCGGCGACCTGGGCGTATCCTTCTCGTCCGATCACCGTCCGGTGGCCGACAAGATCATGGAGCGGCTGCCCATTACCATCCTGATCAATTTTTTATCGCTGGTGATCATCCTTGCTGTCGCGGTGCCGATCGGCGTGTTGTCCGCCGTCCACCAGGACTCGCTTTTCGATAAGGTGACCACCGTGCTGGTGTTTATCGGTTTTGCGGTGCCCACGTTCTGGCTGGCCCTGCTGCTGATGATTTTTTTCGGAATCCATCTGGGCTGGCTGCCGATTTCCGGTCTGCGCTCGCTCAATTACGAATATCTGAATGTCTGGAATCAGTTGATCGATCTGGCCAAACATCTGGTTTTGCCGGTTTTCGTGTCAGCGTTCGGCGGATTGGCCGGTCTGTCGCGTTATATGCGGGCGAATATGCTGGAGGTGATTCGGCAGGATTATATTATGACCGCGCGCGCCAAGGGATTGAGTGAAAGGGATGTCATTTACCGGCACGCCCTGCACAACGCGCTACTGCCGGCCATCACTATTTTGGGGCTTTCCATTCCCGGTCTCATTGGCGGCAGCGTTATCTTTGAAACAATTTTTGCCATTCCGGGCATGGGACAGCTTTTTTACATGTCGGTCATGGCAAGAGATTATCCGACCATTATGGGAATTTTGCTGATCGGCGCTATTCTGACGCTGGTGGGTAATCTGATTGCCGATGTGTCGTACGCGGTGGCGGACCCGCGTATCAGAATATCCTAAAAGGGCTGAAAAGATGACGGCATGGACAGCCATCTATAAAAACAAACTGATGTTGACCGGCGGCGGACTGGTTCTGGCGCTTTTGATCGTTTCCATTCTGGCGCCGTGGCTGTCTCCCTATGATCCGGGACAAATCGATTTGAACAATGTGCTGGCAGCTCCTTCTATGGAGCATCTTTTCGGAACGGATCAACTGGGGCGGGATGTTCTTTCGCGGATGATCTGGGGTGCCAGAATTTCTTTAAAAGTCGGTTTTGTGGCGACGGGGTTGGCCATTCTCGTCGGCACGTTTCTGGGAGCATTGTCGGGATATTACGGCGGCTGGATCGATTCGGTCATCATGCGGTTTGTGGATATCATGCTCTGTTTCCCCACGTTCTTTCTGATTCTGGCGGTCATTGCTTTGCTGGAGCCGTCCATCTGGAATATTATGATCATTATCGGACTGACCGGCTGGATGGGCGTAACAAGGCTGGTCCGGGCGGATTTTATTTCGTTGCGGGAAAGGGATTTTGTCCAGGCCGCCAGAGCGATAGGCGCCGGGGATGCGCGGATTATTTTTCTTCATATCCTTCCCAACGCGATGGCGTCGATTCTGGTTGCGGCGACGTTGGGGATTGCGGGGGCGATCCTCACCGAATCGGCCCTGAGTTTTCTGGGTATCGGTGTGCAGCCGCCCACCCCCAGCTGGGGCAATATTCTGACGGCCGGCAAGGATAATATCGACATCGCCTGGTGGCTGTCGCTTTATCCGGGCCTGGCCATTCTGACGACCGTTGTCGGTTACAATCTTCTGGGGGAAGGCATCAGGGATCTGCTTGATCCCCGTTTAAAAAAATAAAACCGGGGCCTTGTCAACCGGTTCATTCTTGATAAAAGGACGAAAATATAATAATAACCTCACAACGACCTATACGTAAGGAGAAGAAACCATATGCCCAACAGAGTCAATGCAGAATCCATCAGTGACGATAAACGCATCCTGAAGCGCAAGCTGATGCAGGGCGAAATATCCGAAAAGGATATACAGGCTCTAATAAAGAAGCTTCCCGATGTTTCCGAAAACGCCGAGGAAGTTCGCCTGGATGATGACAAAAAATAGTATTTTATGCTGATTGATTCCCATGCTCATCTGGAAATGAAGGAGTTTGATGCGGACCGTGATGACGTCATTAGCCGCGCCCGAAGCGAGGGCGTAGATTTTATTGTCACGGTCGGAACCAATCTCCGGTTGAGCAGCAGAGCCGTCGCGCTTGCCGAACAATACGAAAACATCTTTGCCACCGTCGGCATTCATCCCCACGATGTCGCCAAAGCCGGTGAGGACACCCTGGATGCTTTAAAGCAACTTGTTCTGACTCATAAAAAAATCGTCGCCTATGGTGAAATCGGACTTGATTATTTCCGGAATATTTCACGTCAGGAAATACAAGTCGAGATGTTCGGGCAGCAGCTGGACTTGGTGAAGGAACTGAATCTGCCGGTTGTGATTCATGATCGTGAAGCGCATCGTCAATCGCTGGATATGATTCAGGCCTCCGGTGTGCGTCGCGGCGTCTTTCACTGTTTTTCCGGGGATTATGACATGGCCAGAAAATGCATCGACCTCGGATTCTACATCTCCATCCCCGGTGTGGTCACCTTTGACAAATCCGGGAAAATTCGCGATGTCGTCGAACGGGTTCCGCTTTCCTCCCTGTTACTGGAAACGGACGCGCCGTATCTGACGCCGGTTCCGAACCGCGGCAAAAGAAACGAACCCGCCTTTATCGTCCATACGGCGAAAGCGGTGGCCGCCATAAAAAAAATATCATGGGAAGACGTGGCGGCGCAAACGTCTGTTAACACGATCAATCTCTTCGGTCTGAAGATGATCCGTAACGTTTAGTTTTTTACGGAGCCCCGTTCATGAAGAAACAATTTAAAGCCGTGGTTTTGTTAAGCGGCGGTCTTGATTCCGCCACAACCCTGGCGATCGCCCGCGACAGGGGATTTGAAATTTACGCGTTGAGTTTCCGCTACGGCCAGCGGCACGCGGTGGAAATGAAAGCTGCCCGGCGTATTGCACGAAAAAACAAGGTCGCCGGACACCTGATCCTGAATATGGATTTACGCAAAATCGGAGGATCGGCCCTGACGGCGGATATTCATGTGCCCAAGAATCAAACAGGCTCGGTGCTGAAAAGGAAAATTCCGGTGACCTATGTTCCGGCGCGCAACACGATATTTCTTGCCTACGCGCTGGCCTGGGCGGAAGTGATCGGCAGTCATGATATCTTTATCGGGGTCAATGCTCTGGATTACAGCGGTTATCCGGATTGTCGTCCCCGGTACATTGCCGCATTTCGAAAGCTGGCCAATCTGGCAACGAAGGCGGGGGTTGAAGGAAAACAAAAACTGGCCATTCACGCTCCGCTCATTAAAATGAGCAAGGCGGAGATTATTAAAAAGGGCATGGACCTTGGCGTGGATTACAGTCTGACGCACAGTTGTTATGATCCGTCGCCATCGGGAGAGCCGTGCGGTGAATGCGATTCCTGTCTGCTGCGATTGAAAGGGTTTCGTGAAGCCGGATTGAAAGATCCGCTGAAATATTGCCGGTAAGGGGCTGGTCTTGGGTTATCGAATCAAAGAGATATTTTATTCCATTCAGGGCGAGGGATTTTATACGGGACGGCCTGCGGTTCTCTGCCGTTTTTCGGGGTGTAATCTATGGTCGGGGAAAGCATCCGACCGCGAAAAAGCGGTTTGCCGGTTCTGCGATACGGACTTTGTCGGTTGCGACGGCCCGGAGGGCGGGATTTTTCAAACCCCTGAAGCATTAACCGAGAAAATTATTACATTGTGGCCTGAAAAACCGTCAGACACGCTTAGGCCGTTTGTCGTGCTCACGGGAGGAGAACCGCTGCTGCAAACGGATAGAGCCTTACTGGACGCTCTGCATCATCAGCATGTTGAAGTCGCCGTTGAAACCAACGGCACCATTATGCCGCCGGAAGGAATTGACTGGATTTGTGTGAGCCCCAAAGCAGGCACAACGATGGTGTTACGTTCGGGACAGGAATTAAAGCTTGTTTATCCTCAGCAGGGAGCGGAGCCGGAAAAGTATGCGCTGCTCGATTTTCAGCATTATTTTCTGCAGCCGCTTGATTCACCAAACCGGCAAACCAACACCCTCAGGGCCCTGGAATATGTTTTGGCGCATCCGCAATGGCGGTTGAGTTTGCAGATACAAAAAATTTTAAATGTAAAATAAAGGAACGCAAAGTGGAAATCTTCAAGGTGTATAAATTTGATGCGGCGCACCGCCTGCCGAAGGTTGGTGCAGAACACAAATGTTTTGAACTGCACGGACATTCCTTTCGCGTGGAGATTCATGTGCAAGGTCCGGTCGATCCGCAGCTGGATTGGGTGATGGATTTTGCCGATATCGACCGTGCTTTCCGGCCTCTGCTGGATCAGCTGGATCATCAGAATTTGAATGACATCCCCGGACTGAATAATCCCATCTCGGAAAACATTGCGCGGTGGATCTGGGAAAATCTTCAGGACGCATTGCCGCAATTAAACAAAATCGTTGTGCAGGAGAGCCCGGAATCCGGCTGCATTTATTGCGGCGAAAAATAACGGTTTGGAGGCGGGGATGCTCCGCAGAAAAAATTTCCGTTTAGCCGCCGAAACGTCACGGATGTCTTCCGTTTCAGAGCGGTTTAACAGTCCCTTTTTTGTTGAAAAATAATGCGGTCGGTGGTAGGTGCTGAAACAAACAAAAAGCAGTGACCATCATGGATCAGAAGACCATACAGAAGATCAAAGGCACCCAGCAGGACGGTTTGCTGGAAGAATTATTGCGGGAAAAGGCCGCGGTGCTGACCCGGGCGAGCTGGGCGGTTGAGGATGTGCTGGAGAAGATGAAGCGAATCGAAGGAGAAATCGAAATTAAAACATCGTTGATCCAGTCGATGACGCACGAGGCTGATCGCGCGGTTCTGTCCCGTCAGAAAAAACTGTTCTGCGAAGAAATAAACTGTAAGATAGACGAATTCAATGCCATTCGCCGGAAAGCCCAGCTTCAATATTATTATTTGATTGTCACAAGAGAAGCCCTGGGCTTGAGGCGTCATGAGATGGTTCAGAAAATTTACCGTATTCCCGACAAGAAAAAAAAGATACAGGTGTTTTTTTAATGGACAGGTTCCGTAAACCACGCATGCGGATGGTAGAAACGCAGATCAAGGCACGTGGCATCAGCGACGTGCGCGTGTTGAAGGCCATGCAAACGATTCCGCGCCATCTTTTTGTCGATGAAGGCCTGATCGAACAGGCGTACACCGACAGCCCTCTGCCCATCGGCGAACATCAGACCATCTCCCAGCCGTATATCGTCGCGCTCATGACGCAGGCGCTGGATCTGAAGGGAAGGGAACGGGTGCTGGAAATAGGAACGGGATCCGGGTATCAGACCGCGGTGCTGGCCTGTCTGGCGGACCGCGTTTTTTCCGTAGAACGCATTGCCTTGCTGGCCACTCAGGCGCGCAGAACACTCGACGCGCTGAATATCTATAATGTGGCCATCAGAGTGGGTGACGGTTCTTACGGCTGGAAGGAAGAAGCGCCGTTTGACGCCGTTATTACAACCGCCGCGGTGCCGGCGATTCCCCGGTATCTGCTGGATCAGTTGGTTCCGGGGGGAAGAATGATTGTCCCGTCGGGTGGCCGCGATGTGCAAACCCTCTATAAACTAACCCGATCCAAGGAAAATCCTGAAGAGATTATACAAGAAGACCTTGGAGGCTGCCGCTTCGTCAGTTTGATAGGGGAGAGCGGATGGAGAAAATAGCAACGCGGGCAAAACCGGTTTTTTTTCTTCTGCTGGTCTGTCTGATTTTTTCCTGCTGGCATCCCCGGCTGCAAAAGGCCCAGGCGGCGGGCGTTTATCATTTGGTGAAAAAGCAGGAAACGGTCTGGAGTATAGCCCGGACTTACGGTGTTTCCGTGAAGGATCTGGTTACCATCAATCATATCGACGACGTGAATCAGATAGAGGAGGGCTCGGTGCTATTCATTCCTTCGGCCGAGCGGGTCATTGATGATACCACCCAGATAAAAAAAGAAAAGGTCGATGAAGCCCCCAAAACGGACATTCGGGATTCGGGCAGAACCGGAGATGGGAAAAACAGCAAAAAAACCGGCGGCAAAAAAATAGCCGCTGAGGCAGCCCCCGTAAAAACCGGCGATCTTCAAGATTCCGCAACGGCAAAAATCCGGGACGACAAACCAACGGATCCAAAAAATCAAACGGTTGAAGAAATGGTTGTCCCGGACCGGAAAATAAAAGCGACACGCAACAAATTTATCTGGCCGGTGCAGGGCGAAATCAAGGCGCATTTCGGCATTCAACCCAATAAAACGCTCCATAACTGGGTTAAAATCGTTTCTGCATCGGGAAAGAAAATCAAAGCGGCGGAATCCGGCACGGTCATTTTTTCATCCCATCTGAAGAATTACGGTGAAACCATTATTATCCGTCACAAAGATCATTTCGCCACGGTCTACACCCATCTGAAAAAAAGGCTGGTCAAAATGGATACGCCTGTCAAAAAAGGCGAGGCGATAGCCGTCCTGGGGGAAAAAGACGATGACGGGGCGGTTTATATGAATTTTGAAGTTCGTCTGAAAGGGAAAGCGGTCAATCCGCTTTCATATCTGCCGTAATTTTTTGCTGTTGCCATGACGCAAATCATCCTTATATTAAATAAAAAAATTATTCAGGTTAACGATGAAATGCTATTTTGAACAGGGCCCCATTCGTCCTCCCAGTGAAGCGGCAAGCCTTCTGATCCGCGTCAGCAGAAATTGTCCGTGGAACAAATGCGCTTTCTGTCATACCTATCGGGGGACGAAATTCGAGCTGCGCAGCGTTGAAGACGTCAAAAAAGACATTCAGAACATGAAAGAGATAGCCGATGAAATTGTCCGTTTTTCCTGGAAACTGGGGGAGGGCGGCCGGGTCAACCGCAATGTTTTGCGCGCCATCTACAACAGTGAAGATTTTTATCATGACAATATTTATTCTGTGGCGGCCTGGCTTTATTTCGGCGGTGAAAACGTGTTTCTGCAGGATGCCAATTCGCTGATTTTAAAAACCCCGGATCTTGTTTCCATTCTTGATTTTTTAAAGGAAAAATTTCCCGATGTGCAACGGATAACATCTTACTGCCGTTCCCACACGGCGGCAAGGAAGAGCATTGCGGAATTCGAACAATTGAAAAAAGCCGGACTGTCCCGCATTCATATCGGCATGGAAAGCGGCTCCGACGAGGTATTGTCCTTCATTCGCAAGGGAGTGACGTCTGCCGACCATATCAGGGCGGGACTGAACATCAGAGGCGCCGGCATAGAATTAAGCGAATATGTCATACCCGGACTGGGCGGAGAACGGTTTACCCGTCAGCATGCTCTGGAAACCGCCCGGGTCATAAATGCCATCAATCCTGATTTTATTCGTCTGCGCACCCTGCATGTGGTGCCGGGCACCGATCTGGATGAGTTGATGAACAAAGGTGAATTCAAACCGCTGGCGGATGACGATATTCTCCGGGAAATAAAATTGTTTATTGAGAATCTTGACGTGCGCGGGACGTATCTGGCCAGCGATCATATTTTGAATCTTCTGGAGGAGCTTGAGGGGAATTTGCCGGATGACCGGCAAAACATGCTGGCTGCGATTGAAAAATATTTTAAACTTTCCGCCGAAGACAGACTTGTTTTCCGACTGGGACGGCGCAGCGGATCATTGAGGAAACTCGATGATCTGGCCGATCAGGCAACGTACGGGAGACTGAGGTCGGTCGTCGATCACTATGCTGCTCGAGGCGAAAATCTCGATGAGGATATCATCAAAACGATGAATAATTTCATATAAATATCGGGGAAATATCTTGTCGTCCGTACAGCCTTTTCCTTTATGTCATCCTGATTCGTTTTATTTTGCCATGTGGTAAATATTTTATTGACACGAAGGTTCTTTCTGCTTATACTTCCGCCGTCAAAAGGCAATATTTTATCGCGTATCAGGCAATCGGCGTCTCGCACCGCGTCTGCTGATGATCTGAGACCATTTTATTCCTGGTTTCGAAAGAGCTTGACTATTTGCAGCTCCATAATGGTCGGCAGAAAAGTTATTCTGCAGAACATTATTCAATGCTACAGGAATGTGATCCGCAGGATTGCCCGGTAGGTTGATAAAAGGATGCAACGTTTTGATAAAACATCAAACAATAATTTAAGGAGGCTATACAATGCGTGAATGTGTAATTATTGATGGCGTGAGATCGCCAAATTCCCGGGCACACAATGAAAAAGGTTGGTTCAGAGCCCTCAGACCCGATGAAGTTCTGACCAAAGTTTATGATGGTCTGTTTGCCCGTAACCCCAAAGTGAAACCCGAAGATATCGAATCCGTATTTGTTGGTTGCGCCAACATTACCGGCATGCAGAATGATATCGGCCGCCTGGCCTGGCTGGCCGGTGGATTTCCGGAATCCGTTCCCACTAACACGCTGACCATGCAGTGTCCTTCCGGTATGGCAGCCACGCAGCATGCCGCCCGCGCCATTATGTGCGGAGAAGGCGATACCTACATTGCTTCCGGCGTGGAAGACATGCAGAAAGTTTTCATGGCCATGCACATGGATTTCCCGCCCCGTCTGGCCAACCGTTATAACATTCTTGAGCTCCCCATGGGCAATACCGCAGAAAAGGTCGCGGAAGTTTATAAAGTCAGCCGTGCAGATATGGAAACCATGGCGTACTGGAGCAATAAGAAAGCCGACGAAGCCACCAAGGCCGGAAAATTTAAAAATGAAATCATTCCGATGGAAGGATTAAAAGATGACGGCACACCCTTCATGGTCGAAACCGACCAGTGGATCCGTGGTGACGTTTCGATGGAACAGATGGCAACCATGAAAACTCCTTTCAAACCGGATGGAGTTGTTACAGCAGCCACTTCTTCGCCTTTGACAATCGGCGCCGCGGCCATTCTTTTAATGGAACGCTCCAAAGCCGACAAACTGGGACTTTCTTACAGCATTAAATATGAAGCAGGCGCTTTAGGCGGTTGCGATCCCACCGTGATGGGCATTGGTCCTATTCCCGCTGTCCAGAGACTTCTGGCGCGCACAGGCAAGAAAGTCAGCGATATCGGTGTATGGGAACTCAATGAGGCTTTTGCCAGCCAGTCTCTGGCATGTCTGAGAGAATTGGGCATTGCCCAGAATGCTCCTTTTGACAATGTAAACATCTGGGGCGGCGCTCTGGCGCTCGGTCATCCGTTGGGAGAAAGCGGATGCCGCATTCTGGTTACTCTGCACAGTATTATGAAGACTGACCGAAAAGATGCCAAATATGGTGTTGCTTCTCTTTGCGGCGCTTTCGGCAACGCCGGCGCCACCATGTTGAGCAGAGTCTAATACGTGATCTGCTAAACGCATCCATGAAAAAGGGAGTTCCTGATATCAGGAACTCCCTTTCTTTTTTTTATGATGAATTCTATCGACCAATCAATTTTTACATTTTTCCGGAAAGAAACAGATCGGCATCGCGGGCTGTTTCATCGGGGATTTCCTCCATCGGCGTGTGTCCGGCGCCTTCGTATTGTATGAATTTTGCTCCCGGCAATTCTTTCTTCCAGTTTTCGAAATATTTAAAAGGAATCCATTCATCCCTCGTTCCCCACATAACCAGCGTCGGGACGCGGATGTCTTTTATGCCTTGGGAGAGATTTTCATCGCGGCACAATTTTCTCATTTCCGTGAAAACATCAATATAGGATCCTTTGTTGCCTTCTCTCATGGCTAGATCAAAATAGCGGTCTTTGAGTTCCTGGGTCACTTTGGATTTGTCTCCGAAAACCTGTTCAACCGCGTTGTCGAAAAGAAACCGCGGCATCGTAAACCTGGCGAACGGTCGGATAAGCGGATTGCTGGCAAAAGCAAGGAGTCCCGGCAGCGGCTGGGGAAATCCCACGGAATCAACCAGAATAAGCTTCTCAACCCTGTCCGGATGTTTCAGTGTGTAATTCCAGGAAATGTAGCCTCCCAGAGAGTTTCCCGCCAGATAAAACTTTTCCAGTTTCATTTCATCAACGAATTTTTCGAAGAGCCTGACCGCTTCGTCTTTCCGGTACAGAGATTTATCGGGGGCCGGTCCGGTCAGTCCGAATCCCGGAATATCCAGCCGGATGATACGATAGCGATCTTTCAGCCGCTGTGTCCATCCGTCCCAGGTGTGCAGGGACGCACAGACCCCATGCAACAGGATCAGAACAGGTCCCTGTCCCTCGTCTTTATAATGAATTTTCATTTCATCGATTTCGATGATTTCTGATTCTGCATCGGCATATTTCAGTTTCAGTTTTTCCACCGGGACAGTGTTCCATCCCAGTGCCGTACAGCCCGACGTGACCGCCATGATACACAATAACAAAATCGGAATGAGTGCTTTGAGCGTTTTCATTTTTTCGGCCTTTCATCAATTGTATTTAAACAACGCGAGGATTTTGACAAGAACTATAGGGTTTTCGATTTTTTATGTCAATAAAATATCAAATCGGAAACAGAACTGACCGGGAGTCCGTTCGAAAAACTTTTTTTATAAAAACTTATTGTCAAATTCATTGTCATGCTTTATATTAAAATCAAACATTCAAACGAATTCGAGTTAGAAAGGAGGCTGTTATGAAAACCTATGCCATAAAGTATCTCGAACTGGCAGAAAAACACGCGGAAAAGATAGCGGCGAGATGGTTGAAAGACGTAAAAAACAACTCTAGGACACCGACTTATAAAAGTTTGAATGAAGCAGAAATCACCAATCAATGTGTCAGGTTTTATCAAACCTTCAGTAAAATGTTTCTTGATGAAAAAATAACGGATGATTCATTGCGCTATTTCCGGAGTTATGCTGAGGAAAGTCATACCATGGGCATCCCCGCAAAAGAAACGCTGTATGCTCTCATTCTGATGAGACGCCATATCTGGCTCTATGCTGAATTTCAGGCCATCTTTACTTCAGGGATTGATCAACGGCAGGCCCTCGATACGCTCGGACGCACCATTTTATTGTTCGATTACGCCTGTTATGAAGTAACGAAGGAATACCAGTCACTGACGAGATAACGATAAAATAAAAAATATGTCAGCAATTATTTAGTGCCGGACTTAATCTCATAGAAAGGAGAATATTGTTATGGTCGACTCTATAAAGTTACTCGATATTACGGAGCAAAACGCCGAAGAAATCGCCGAGCACTGGGCGAAGGAAGTTCATAAAAACAAGAGAACTACCCATTATCGAAATATAAAAAAGGAAAAACTGGTCGTTTACGCAGTGGATTTTTACCGGAATTTACGAAAATTGCTGGTTCCCGAGGATCGTCTTGAATATACCCGGGAATATTTTCAGAAATATGCGAAAAAATGCCATGAAATCGGTCTTCCCTTACAGGAAGCGATTTACGGACTTGTTCTCATGCGGCGTCACATGTGGCTGTACGCCGATTTTCAGGCCATCTTCATCGATGCCCTGGAACACAATCAGGCGATCGACAGTATTATGCGAATCATGCTCATGATGGATTATGCGGTTTATGAGATCACCCAGTATTATCTGGAAATTGCAAAGCATTGATTTTCTGAAAGATAACGTAAAAACGACAAAAAAAGTCCCCGGAATCAGATTATATCGGCCGGGGATTTTTTTATTTGATAACGGAAAAGTCCCTTAATTTGAAATCGTTAAAATTTATATAAGTATTTGATAATGTATTGTTATTATAGAAATCTCCGGAAAAAGTAAAATAAAATACTTAAATCTCAATAATATGTTGACAGAGTGAATTTTGGGATGTATAACACGCAATACATGACTTTCAGTCATTTGATATAATTATATTAAACAATGTAAAAGATCGTCCGTTTTTTACATTTTCGCATGTCAGAAAAATTATTGGGAAAGGTGTCTAGAGTCTCGTCGTTCAGTCAGAACGAGTACAAAATACAATAAACAAAGTTTAAGGAGGATTATATGGCGAGTTTGTGGGTTGATTTACGGGATATTAAATTCCAGTTGTTTGAAGTATTAAAGATTGAGGAAACATTGTTAGGCAAAGGTCGTTACAAGGATTTTGATGCAGATACATGCATCATGGCTCTTGATGCGGCAGCAAAGTTTTCAGAGAACGATATTGCTCCCACCTATCCGGATGAGGTTCATCGTAAACCGGTCGAAGCGACATTCGACAAAGGCAAAGTAACGACGCCCGAAGCTTACAAGAGATTATGGAAGCTTTATTGCGAAAACGGTTACATGGCTATGGCTGACCAGCCGGAAGTCGGCGGACAGGGATTCCCCGCTGTCATTGCCGCTGCCGCAGCAAATATGTTTTTGGCCTGCAATCAGGCTTTTGTTATGTATCCCGGTCTTTCCCACGGTTGTGCACGATTGATGGAAGATTTCTTCCAGCATCCGCTGCGCGACATCGTTTTGGAAAAAATGTACACCGGCGAATGGGCGGGAACGATGTGTCTGACGGAGCCGGGCGCCGGTTCTGACGTCGGAGCTCTGAAGACAACCGCCAAAAAGAATGCTGATGGCACCTACTCCATCGTCGGCACCAAGAGCTTCATTTCCGCCGGCGACCATGATCTGACCCCGAACATCATCCATCCGGTTCTGGCCAGAATCGAAGGCGACCCCAAGGGAACAAAGGGCATTTCCATTTTCATGGTTCCCAAAATCAGATTCAATGAAAAGGGCGAACTCGGAGAACCCAATGATGTGCAGTGCGGCAATATCGAAAGCAAAATGGGTATCCACGGCAACGCCACCTGTACACTGAACTTCGGTTCGGACAATAAGTGCATCGGTTATCTGATGGGTGAAGAACGTCAGGGTATGCCGATCATGTTCCACATGATGAACGAAGAACGTCAGGGCGTCGGTATGATGGGCGCTTCTCTGGCAATGGCCGCTTATCTGCACGCTCTGGATTATTCCAAACAGAGAATTCAGGGCCAGGATGTCATCATGATGGCCATGAAGGTTGAAGACGCACCCGCCGTGCCGATCATTAAACATCCGGATGTCCGCAGAATGCTGCTCAAACAGAAAGCCATTTCCGAAGGTCTGCGCCTTCTGGCATATTTCTGCTACTTCTGCATGGATAATGAATTCAGCGCAATGATCGATGGTAACGAGGAGCAGAAAGAATTCTGGCATGGCCTGATCGAAGTTCTTACGCCGATCGTCAAATCCTACTGTACAGAAAAAGGCCAGGACAGCATCGAACTGGCCGTGCAGTGCTACGGCGGTTACGGTTTCTGCCGTGAATACCCCGTCGAACAGATGATGAGAGATAACAAGATCAATCTGATTTATGAAGGGACCAACGGTATTCAGGCTCTTGACCTGCTGGGCCGCAAACTGGGCATGAAGAGAGGCGCTTATTTTATGAACCTGCTGAGCGTTACCAAGGAAGCTATTGAAGAAGGCAAGAAACTTGATGCTTTCAAGAAGGAAGCCGAGACCGTAGAGAAAGCCCTGAATGCCTGTGCTGAAACGGCGCTGGCCTTCTCCAAGATGATCAAAACCACGCCTTTCGTTCCGCTGATTGGCGCCTGCGATTTTCTGAACTGCCTGGGTGATGCGCTTGTCGGTTGGCTGCACCTCAGAATGGCCCTGGTTGCGATTCCCAAGTTCTTTGCAGCAGATACCGGTGAAATGGATAAAGCCTTCTATCGCGGTAAGATTGAAGGTGCAAGATTCTTCATTAACCGCATCACCGGACTGGTCATTCCTCATCTGGAAAACCTGAAACAGGATGAACAGAGTGCGATGAACATTCCTGAAGAATCATTTGCTGTCTAAAAAATGATTTTTTATAAATGAATTTCCGGAACGGGGAGGCTTGAAGCCTCCCCGTTTTTTTAGTGACACTCGCTAAGCGCGAATGTAATGACGCGCGAAGCGTCAGTGGAACTATCCCCGGAGCGCAGCTCAGCGGGATCAGACACTCGCTAAGCGCGAATATAAGGAAACGCGAAGTAAAGCCGCATTATCCTCCCCCAAGCGAAAGCCGGACGGGATTGTCCCCTTGACCTGTCTTTTAATTTATGTCAGAAAAAGTCATGCGCAAACGAAAACCGCAAACGAGATTACAATCGATCAGCGAAATCCTGTTCCCGATTCTGAAAAAAAGAGGAATGATTTCAAAAATCGAGGAGAAAACACTTCAGACACTCTGGCCGAAAGCGGTGGGTCCTCAAATCGCCTTGCAAACCCGGCCGGATTCTCTGAGGAATGGAACGCTCTTCGTCAAAACAGCCTCTTCGGTCTGGGTACAGCAGCTTCATTTCATGAAAGAAGAAATTCTCGTTAAATTAAATAACCTTTCCGGGAAACCCCTGATCAAAGAAATACGTTTTGTGGTCGGTCACTCACCGGTAAATGAAAAAGAGGCTAATCCTGTTTTGAAGGAGAAGAAAGCGGTTTTAAAAAAAAGAGACAAAGACATGATTGCCGAATGCACGGAAGCTCTGATCGACCAGGAACTGGCCGCGGTATTAAAACGCATTATGAGGCTGGAAATCAGCCGGCGTCGTCAATGGGAAAGCCGGAAAGGTCGCTGAAGACGCCGGACATTTTCTCGGAATATTTTCCGGGCCGGTCGTAAATGAACATCGGCGGTTCAACCTTCAACTCTTCTTTGGAACCTTTTCTCCCTTCGACCAGCACAAATTCGGCCCCGGAAGATACATCAGAAAAAATCAGTTTCATTTTTTTGGGCTCAATGCCGTGTAACCTGAACAGGTAAACAAGCTCCACCAGTCGTTTAGCCGGATAAATCGTAAAAACCGTTCCCGCCGATTTCAAGAGATATTTTGCCGCGTTTAAAAAATCTTTGAGGGACCCTTGGATTTCATGACGGGCAATGGCTCTTTCTTCCAGGGGATTGATCCGGCCGGAATGTAATTTTCGGTAAGGTGGGTTGAATACCACTGCGTCAAACGTCCGTTCCTGGAAAATAGTTCTGACGTTGCGGGCATCGCCCCAAACGATGTCAATGCGGTTTTCCAGTTGATTGAGTTGAACGTTTTTCCGAGCCATGACCGCAAGACGTTCCTGAATCTCCAAGCCGACGCATTGGGTGGTCGGAAAACGTTTTGTCAGGATCAGCAGGATGATACCGCTGCCGCAGCCGATATCCATGAGCCGTGTCCGCTTTTTCAGAGAAACGAAATGGGCCAGCAGGATGGAATCGATGGAGAAACGATACCCTTTTTTTTTCTGGAAAATGCGCAAAGCGCCGTGAAGAATTTCATCAAGGGTTTCTTCTTCCATCGTTCGAATCATCAATCTTTTTCAATCCAGCCTGTGCGTGAATAATCCGCTGCGCAGTTTGGGTTCGAACCATGTCGACTTGGGAGGCATAATTGCTCCGGCATCGGCCACATTTATGATCTGCTCCATGGTGGTGGGATAAAGAGAGAACGCCACGGCAAAACCGTCCTGATTCACCAGTTTTTCCAGCTCGTCCATTCCCCTGATGCCGCCGATAAATTTGATCCGGTCATCCACACGCGGGTCTTTGATTCCCAGAACCGGATACAACAGATGCTCCTGCAGAATGGCCGCGTCCAGACTGGCGACGGGATCGTTTTTGTCGTAAACACCTTCCTTGACGGTAAGTTTATGCCACTGGCCTCCCAGATACATGCCGAAATCATGAAGCTGGTTCGGTGATCGGTCCGAAAAATCTTTGCTGACAATGAAAGCGGAACCGATTTTATCGATAAATTGGTCAGGTGTCAGACCGTTTAAATCCTTGACGGCACGGTTATAATCCATAACTCTCAGTTGCGTATCGGGGAAAAACACCGCCAGAACCGATTCGTATTCCCCGGCGAATCCTCTGGCGGATTCCTTTGCACGTCTTGTCCGGGCAATGGCGGCTGCGGCGGCCGCCCGGTGGTGACCGTCGGCGATATAAAGTGCGTCCACGGCGAGAAACTCTTTTTTTATTTCCTCAATATGACGGGAGTCGGAAATAATCCAGACCGTATGCGTCACGCCATCATCAGAGGTAAAATCATATTCCGGCATGCCGAAGGTCACGTGATCGACAATCGTATTAATGCCCGGTCTTTCACGATAACTGATGAATACGGGACCGGTCTGCGCATTTACGGTGTCGACATGACGGATGCGGTCTTCTTCTTTGTCTTGCCGGGTCAATTCATGCTTTTTGATTTTTCCGGCATCGTATTCGGAAGCGTTCATCACACCGACGATTCCGGTTTGTGCCCGCGTGCCCATTTTCTGCCTGTACACATAAAAATGCGGCGATTCATCCTGGATCAAAATGCCCTTAACACGCATATCGGTGAAATTCCGTTTGGCCGTCTGATAGATAAGAGGGTCATCGCTTTTCGTTTTGTCGGGGACGTCGATTTCCGATTTTTCCACATGCATGAAACTCAACGGGTTGCCGGAAACCGCTTTTTTCCCTTCTTCCCGGGTCATTACATCGTACGGGAGAGCCGCCACCTGAGCGACAAATTTTTTATCCGGTCGAACCGCTTTAAAAGGTAATACTATTGCCATAATTTGATCTCCTGACAGCAAATCTTTTCTTGTGGAATGGATAACATACTGACATAATCTATACAACATAAAAATATGCCGGAGAAGGGCAGGAATACGCATGGATACGCTGGTTTTTATTCACGGGCTGGAGAGCACGGCGCAGGGCACCAAGGGGCAGTTTTTCTGTAAAAATTTTCCGCAGATGATCATTGAAAATTATACGGGAGATTTTGCGGCGCGTATGCGAAAACTTCAGAGCCTTCTTAACGATAAAACCGATTTGATCATCGTCGGTTCGAGTTATGGAGGGTTAATGGCCGTTCAATACGCCATCGAAAATGAACACCGGGTAAAAAAGCTGATTCTTCTGGCGCCGGCGTTGAATCTCGCTGAATTCATGCCGCCTTCCCGGGTTTTAAACGTTCCTGTCATACTCTACCATGGCTCCGAAGACGATATCGTTGATCCAGAAAAGGTCAAAGACATTGCTTCCCGGTATTTCGCTGCGTTGGAATACCATCTGGTTCCGGACGACCATGTTCTGCATGAAACGTTTCCGTCTCTGGATTGGAAGAAACTGCTGACGGCCGGTTGATGATGTCACAAAGCACGCAATTTTGTCAAATCCCACGTCGCCCCTGCCAACTATGTTGTCGGGATAGTTCGATTTTCAAATTTCACTACTTCGCTCCTGGGATAATTTCCAATCTCGATTAGTCGGGATTGGATAATTCGGCTGAGTCTTCAATCTTCGTCCCGACTTGTCGGGGCTCAATATTAGAGAGTCTCTCTACGACTAGCGCTTCCCATCGTTAGCGGGTCTCTTTAAATTGCCTTGACAATCCATGGTTGATATCTTAATCTTTCAAAAATTTTATTGAGTCCGTTTACTATGGTTTCTAAGAAAATCGTCATTCGTTACACACCCGATACGGTTCAGCAACCGGTAATTTATCAGCTGGTGAAGCAATATAATCTTGTGTTCAATATCCTGAAGGCGAGAATATTTCCGCGCCGCGAAGGCGTTATCGTTCTGGAATTAAGCGGTTCCAAGGAAAATTTCGATCACGGGATCCGTTTTTTAAAAGAGTTGGGCCTGAAGGTAGAACCGCTCTCCAAAAGCGTCAGTCAAAATGCCGATAAGTGCGTCCACTGCGGCGCCTGCACGGCTTTCTGTCCGACGGGAGCCCTGTCGTTTGAAAAAAAGACGCTGAAGGTTGTCTTTGATCCGGAAAAATGCAACGGTTGTGAACTGTGTGTTTCGGCCTGTCCGGTCCGTGCGATGGAAATCAATCTTTTATAAATAATATGTTGACAGCCTCCGTTGAAAAAACAGCGGCAACGGAAGTGAAATTTTATTTTTTCGTTTCTTTCCCCACCTCTTTTTCCACTTCCTTTTCAGAGGCGTCGAGTAACTTGCTGACACCTCCGGGAGCTTCTTTTGTTTTTTTATACAGATCCTTTCCGTCTTTGTAGAAGCTTTTACTTTTGTCTTTGATTTCATTTAAACCGGATTCCACCATGTGAAAAGATTCTTCAACTTTAGCTTTTGTTTCCGCCGGATGCTGAACATAATAATAACCGAAAGCGACGATCAAAAGAAGAGCCGTTATAAAAATCAGCTTAAGCAGATTTTTAAAGATTACATGCAGAAATAATAAAATGATCAAGATGGCGCCTATAACGACGACGGCGGGATGTGTCGATATATAGCCGGTGATTACATCCATGATAATGAACTCTCCTTCATCAAGGGGCATATGAAATATGGTTAAGTTTACCACGAAGCCTTTTGATTTTACAGTAAAAACATTAAGGACATAAGTAATCAGACGCAGTGGATGGGCATTGTGTTCTGGCCGGGGGGCGGGCAAATTGCCTATTGCGCATATTCGATTTTTACCTTATTGAAGATTTCAGCAAAGGTGCATCATGTTGGGACGAACCAAAATGTTTACATAAAAAATAGGACATATCGCTATGGATAAAAGCAGAAGAGAGGTTCTGAAAAAACTGGAAGAGAGACTTGATTATCGTTTCCGCGATGTCGATCTTCTTGTAACCGCGCTGACCCATCGTTCTTATGTCAATGAGAACCGTCAGCCGGGCGTGTCCGATAATGAACGGCTGGAATTTCTGGGAGATTCCGTTTTAGGATTATGCGTGAGTGATTTGCTCATCAAAAAATATGTCGATGGTTCCGAAGGCGATCTGACGAAAATGAGATCGGTTCTGGTGGGCGAGAAGAATCTGGCTCAACTCGCACGGGGGCTGCAAATAAGCAATTGTCTTTTAATCGGGCGCGGTGAAGAGAATGCCGGCAGCCGCGCCAGGGATTCTTTCCTGGCCAATGCGTTCGAGGCCGTCGTGGCTGCCGTTTATCTGGATTCCGGTTACGAGAATGTGCGGGCGGTTGTGAGAAAATTAATCGAGCCCTTTCTGGAGAAAGAGACTCTACCGTCCGATTATTTCGATTATAAAACCCTGCTGCAGGAGTTTTGCCAGAGAAAATTCAAAACAATTCCAATGTATTTGCTTGCCGATACATCCGGTCCGGAGCATGCCAAGGTTTTTGAGGTAAAAGTGGTAATTGTCGACAAACTGACGGCAATCGGTACAGGGACGAGCAAAAAGGAAGCGGAAAAACAAGCCGCGCAAAAGGCCTGGAAAATACTGCAGGATGACGAAAGCCAGTTATAGAAAACCGAACGATAACTATCCGTTGATTATTCCCGTTTTTATCATGAACAGCGGTTGTCCGCATCGCTGCGTCTTCTGCAATCAGAAGATCAGCGCCGGGAATTTCCCGGAGAAAATAACCCAGGAGTATTTTGACAGGACCGTTACCTCTTATCTGGAGTGGAACAAAGACAAGACCAGACGAGTGGAAATCGCCTTTTACGGCGGAAGCTTTACCGGAATCGATTCGGGTGATCAGGAAGCACTGTTGGCGATGGCTGATGCGTTTATCCAACGAGGTCTGGTTCATTCCATCCGAATTTCAACCAGGCCGGATTATATTTTTGAAAAACAATTGTCCATGTTGAAAAAATATAACGTTGCCACCGTAGAGATCGGTGCGGAATCTTTTGTTGATGATGTGTTGCGCTATGCCGGAAGAGGCCACTGCGCGGCAGATACGGAAAAGGCCGTTATGATGTTGAAAAAATACGGATTCAAAACCGGGCTTCATCTCATGGCCGGTCTGCCGGGTGACACGGCTGAAGGCTTTGATTATTCTCTGGACAGAACCATCGAACTTTCTCCCGACACCGCAAGGATACATCCCGTTCTTGTCTTTGCAGGAACCGCCCTGGCTGAGGAATTCCGAAAGGGCGCGTACCGGCCTCTGGACATTGCCTCTGCCGTGGAGTTATGCCGCAGAGCCTGGGAAAAACTAGCCGCTGCCGGTATCCGCATCATTAGAATGGGCGTGCAGACCACACCCGAGATGGAAAAACAAGGAACGGTTCTGGCCGGACCGGTGCATCCGGCCTTCGGAAGTCTGGTGCGGTCCTCTGTATTTTATCACAGCACCGTTAATGTTCTGAAAAAGATTTCCGGGGATGTCCAGGAAATACGTTTTTATTTATCGGAGCGGGATCTGTCCATTTTTCGAGGATTAAACAATATCAATACGGAGGCGATAAAAAAGCTTTACCCGCGTGCGAAATTAATTATAGAATCACAGTCCGACCGGCCGCGGGGTGAACTCTCCGTTGCCGTAAATTCGGGACCGTTGTTGCATTGGACGATTCCGGGATTTCATCAATTGGTGAGAGGGCAATAAAGATCATGTTTAAATCGGGATTCATCGGCATCATCGGACGTCCGAATGCGGGCAAATCAACGCTTTTCAACGCCATTATCGGTGATAAAATATCCATTATGACCCATAAGCCGCAGACAACGAGAAATAAAATAACCGGGATAAAAAATTATCCGGATGCCCAGTTGATTTTTCTCGATACGCCCGGAATGCATAAACCGAAAACACCGCTGAACCGTGCCATGGTGCGGACGACCAGAGAGGCAATCGGCAGCGTTGATGTCCTCTTGATGATGATTGAAGCCCAGACCGATGTCCAGCCCCATGATCTTTTCCTGATAGAATCCTTGAACGAGACCAAAGCGCCGGTGCTACTGGTAATCAATAAAATCGATTTGATTGAAAAAAAGTTTCTGCTGCCGCTAATGGATAAGTTTCGAAGGATTTACGATTTCCGGGAAATAGTCCCGATATCCGCATTGCACGGCAACGGCGTTGAAGAATTGCTGACGATTGTCAAGGAGATGCTTCCGGAGGGACCGAAATATTATCCGGACGATATTGTGACGGATGCGACCGAGCGATTTATTGCTTCAGAATTTATCCGGGAAAAAATTACGCTTCATACCAAACAGGAGCTTCCTTATTCCGCAGCCGTGGAAATTGATTTGTTCAAGGAGGATGAAGCGAAGAATCTTATCCGGATCACTGCGACGATCAATGTGGAAAAGGATTCGCAGAAAGCGATCATGATCGGAAAAAAAGGCGCCATGCTGAAGAAAATCGGCACCCAGGCGAGACTGGATATGGAAAATCTCTTCGGTGCCAAAGTGTATCTGGAGTTGTTTGTCAGGGTAAGAAAAGAATGGACCGCTTCGGAAAGAATGCTTGAGGAATTCGGTTTACTGAAACATTAGAGGCTGTATGAAAATCAAACCGGTCATCGCGATTGTCGGACGTCCCAATGTCGGCAAATCCACCCTGTTCAACAGAATAGCCGGAAAACAAAAGGCCATCGTGATCGACGAGCCGGGGGCGACACGCGACCGTAATTACATGGATTGTGCATATCACGACAGGGCCTTTACGCTGATTGATACCGGAGGATTTGAACCGGCCTCCGAAGAAAAAATTCTTGTCCAGATGCGCGAGCAGAGCAATCTGGCCATTGAAGAGGCAGACGTCATCATTTTTATGATGGATGGAAAAGAAGGTCTTACGACGTCTGATATGGAAATCGCCCGGCAGTTGCGAGGGAAGGGGAAAAAGGTTTTTTATGTCGCCAACAAAGTTGACGGGGAACGTTACAAGGAAATGCTCTCCGATTTCTACCGTCTGGGAATCGATGAGGTTTATCCTGTTTCAGCGCAGCACAACCTCGGTGTGGACGAACTGATGAATGCGATGGTGTCTGATTTTCCTGAATCGTCCGAAGAAAAAAGTAAAAATGACGACCAGATTAAGGTTGCCATTGTTGGCAAGCCCAATGTGGGGAAATCATCGCTGGTGAACAAAATACTGGGCAAGGAAAGAACCATTGCCAACCCGATTGCCGGAACCACACGCGATGCCATCGATTCAACCGTCAAGATTCACGGGAAAAAATACCTGATCATCGATACAGCAGGCATTCGCCGAAAGAGTAAAATCAGTCAGACACTGGAAAAATACAGTGTGGTTCAGGCGCTCAAATCCATCAATCGGTGCGACATCGTGCTTGTGCTGATCGACGCCGAAGAAGGCATTACCGAACAGGACACAAAAATTACGGGGCTGGCCTACGAACGCGGGAAAGCCTGCCTGATCGTCGTCAATAAATGGGATAAAATAAAGAAGGATAATGCAACCGTTGGAAAATACGTCGAAGAAATCAAGGACAAACTCAAATTCCTGGATTTTGCACCGATTATTTTTATTTCGGCGGTAACCGGACAGCGTGCGCCGAAGATTTTCGATCTGATTGATAAGGTGTATGCCCAATATACGCAAAGAATCGGCACATCGCCTTTAAATAATCTGGTCGAGCAGGCCGTTCGAAAAAATCCTCTCCCGCGCTATCAGAACAGGCTGATGCAAATTTATTACGCAACCCAGACCGATATTAAGCCGCCCACGTTTGTCTTCTTTGTCAGTAACAGCAAAGGAATCCATTTCTCCTACGAGCGCTATCTGATGAACCAGATTCGTGAAAAATTCGAATTTGACAGCGTGCCGCTGAAGCTTATTTTCCGAAAAAAAAGTTAGAGGGATTCCGGATTTCGCGCTTAATGATATTATTTTAAGCAAATGATCATCGGCGGCATTTAAAATTCTCCTGCACCTTGAACGGTTTTTTGCGCATATGGTTGCGAAGGGCTTCCCGGCGTTAGAAAGAATGAATTCAACGTGGTCTTTCCAGAGGCAAGTGAAATATTTTTGACAATCATCAATACGCTTTAGATTTTTTATCCGAATTGTGATATGAAATGTTCGTAAAATTCATTATGGAGTTGCATAAAAACGATTTGATTATTGGTCATTCAAAAATTATTTTCTAAGAGGGAATCGTTATGAAAACATGTCTTCATTGCGGAAAGCAACTGCGGGATGAAACGACGAAATGTTTTTTCTGTGGCCAAATGGCGGATGAATTGCCGCAACAGAAAAAAGGTTTTGAAATGTCGAAAAAGAACAGGGATATCGCTCTATTAATTATCGTCCTAATTATCTGTCTCGTTATTTATATATTAAAAAAATAATTATTTAAGAATGTTGTATTAGAACGATTTGCGATTTACCATAAAATCCCATTCTCCTGTTTTGCTTTTTTCAAGAAACGTTTTCTAAGAACAAAATGAAAAGCATTTCGGCCGGCATTCATTTACGCGCAACCGCATTGTGCCTGTCAGGATGTGTCGGCCTTATCGGTTAATGTTTGCAGGCAAACTACTTTTGACAATACGCTGACCGGCGATCAAATATGTATTGTCGTTTGACTGCCGCAGACATCGTTCAGAAAAATCACCGGCATGGAGTCATTATAATGGTTGTGAAAACGATACGAAAGTTCATGACGAAGGATGGCGTTCGCCTGGACATATCAGGCGCCGTACCGGAGAATGCCAGAACCTGCCTGATCGTATGGCCCTGCATGGGCGGTGCAGTGCAGATGTATCGCGTACCGGTGGAAAAATTTACAGATCAGGGATGCGCCTGTATTCTTTATAATCCGCGCGGCCACGGTCGTTCCGAAGGAGAACTGGAAATTCAAACAGCTTTAAATGACCTGGATGAGATTCTTCAGGAGAATGTTCCTTCCGCAATTCCGCTGGTGATCGTCGGCCACAGTGCCGGAGCGAACGCCAGTCTGCAATTCGGAGTCCGCTGTCTTCCGCCGAAGCAATTCGTGCTGATTGCGCCGGTTTTGGATTCACGTGAATCCCTGTTTTACATGTATCAAAGAAAAACCATTGATGAATTCGTCAGTATTCTTTGCGCCTATGTACAGGATGACACTCTGGTAAGGAAAGTGCTTGTCGATGATAAATGGCTGGATGCCGATTTATGGAAAGCCCGTCATTACACACATCTGTTGGATCATGTTCATGCGCGTATGCGCATAGGCACATTCCTGGAAAGACTCTTTATCCCCGGACACAATGCCTTTGCTCAACTGGAAAGGTTTTCCGCGCAGACGCGCATCTTTATGGCCGGGGAGGACACCTGGTATCCGGCCGCGACGACCCGTCGTTTAGCGGACAAGTACGGTATCCCTGTTGAAACACTGCCGGAAGCGCAAAACCATTTTTTTACCGGTGCCTGGGACAGTATGTGGACAAAAATTCTTAATCTGATCCTTTTACCCGGGTAGTTTTCTTTCTTTTCAGCGATGTTTCCCTGATACAAATCATAAGGGGCATCAAACAAGCCGGCGTCCTGCAAACGATTTTAAGCGCAACCGCTCACTTGATTCGTCAACGTTTGTGGTCATTTCTATGAATGTCGTTCCTTCAGGAAACAGTCTGCGCGAAGGATTACTCTTGTAGTTTTTTGATAAATTTGTCATATAACCCTCAACTTAGGGAGGGTATATTTATTGATTTATTTCCACAACATCAGTCTTTCGTTTCTGGATAAAAAACTGTTCGACAAGATGAACTGGACCATCCACCCCAAAAGCCGCATTGGACTGGTCGGTGAAAACGGAACCGGTAAAACAACACTGTTTAGAATGATCATGGATGACGTGCGCCCTGACGACGGCACGCTGGATATTCCCGGAAAAAAACAGAAGATATTCGGCTATCTGCCGCAGGACCTGGTGGAACTGGAATCGATTCCTCTGATTGATTATCTCAAGCAAAAAAGCGGCATGGCCGACCTGGAAACGTCCATCAAAGATCTGGAGCAGAAGTTATCCAAAATCAAGCATGACACAGCCGAATATCGCGAGCTTTCGCAAAAATATTCCGATGCGACAGCATTATTCCATGCCAGGGACGGTTACGCTTTTGAATCCAGAGCCAAGCAGATGCTCAAGGGGTTCGGCTTTAAAGAAAGTGATTTTAAACAAAATTGCGATTCGTTTTCCGGTGGCTGGAAGATGCGCATTTTGTTGACATCGATTCTTCTGGCAAAACCGGATATCATGCTGTTGGACGAACCGACGAACCATCTGGATACGGAAAGCATGGAGTGGTTGGAATCGTATCTCAAGGATTTCCGGGGGACCATGATTGTCATTTCTCACGATCATTTCTTTTTGGATAAAGTCACGACGCAGATCGCGGAGTTGTCCTCCTGCGCTATTCACCTTTACAAGGGGAATTACACGCACTATCTGACGGAAAAAGAAAAGCGGCAGGACGCTTTGAAAAAGGAAATGGAACTGCAAAAATCGCAAATCAAAAAAATAGAAGAGTTTGTGGAGCGGTTCCGCTACAAGGCGTCAAAAGCGGCCCAGGTGCAAAGCCGGATTAAAATGCTGGAAAAGTTTTCGGAGGTAACCCCGGAGGGAAAAACAAAGAATGTGGCCATGAAATTCCCTGAAGGGAAGAAAAGCGCCAAAGAAGTCGTCACGGTAACCGGCCTGGGACACCGCTACGGCGATTTGACGGTGTTTGGCGATTTGAACTTTGCGCTATTCCGCGGCGATAAAGTGGCCTTTGTCGGCATGAACGGCTCAGGAAAATCAACCTTATCCAGATTACTTGGCAAAATGGAGAACCCTTCCAGCGGCGTGGTTAAATACGGCGACGGTGTGAACATGGCTTTTTATTCTCAGGAAAGTTCCCAGAACCTGAATTACGAAAAAACCATTCTGGAAGAAATCAATGCCGTTCCGACCGATGCGTCGGACCAGGAAAAACGCAATCTGCTGGGCACTTTTTTATTTTCCGGAGATGATATCTTCAAACCGGTATCCGTGCTTTCCGGCGGGGAAAAGTCAAGACTTGCCCTTCTAAAAATCATGTTGTTGGATACCAATTTCCTGATTCTTGACGAACCGACCAACCATCTGGATATCAAAACAAAGGACATTTTTCAAAACGCTCTGATCCATTACCGCGGGACCGTGGCGATCGTGTCGCATGACCGGTATTTCCTGGATCATCTGGTCAATAAGGTGTTTGAACTGAAGGACGGAGCAATCCATTACTACAACGGCAATTATTCTTATTTTATCGAGCAGCGCAGCCGGCCGGCGGATGCCGCAGGCGATGAGAAGCCTGCGCAAGGCGTGATCAGAAATCAGATCGTAAACGCCAAAGAGAAAAAACGTCTGGAAGCGGAAGAAAGAAACAAAACGTATAAGATCAGAGCGGCGCTCAAAAAGGAACTGTCCGATGTGGAGAAAAAAATATCCGGACTGGAAGACCGGAAAACCAGACAGGAAACGGCATTATGTGATCCGCAAACTAAGAAAGATGCCCGGACAATAAAATCGATCAACCTGGAATTAAAAGATATCAATCGCGACCTGGAACAATCCTATACGATCTGGACGGATTTGCATATGAAGCTGGAACAAATATCCGCGAACGCTGAGCCTTTTTCCTCTTAACCGCCGTCAAGAGATGCTTTCTCCATATTCTGATACCAGGACGCCGGATCGGTCAGAAATTCCTCTGTGTCACGTAACGAAAGAAAGTGCTGTCTTTCGATGCTGGCGAGCAGATTGAAAAAAGCTTTTTCTTTGGGATCATCGCTTCCCTGCTCCAGTTTGGTGTAGAGAGCCATGCCTCTGGCCTCAAAGTCAATAGCAGTCCGTATGGCTTTCAGGTCATCTTCGTTGCCTTTGATACGCGCCCCTTTTTTCTCCGACATCGCTTTGATAATATTACCGGCAACAGATTTTTTGACTTTCAGAGGGATGGTCGCCGGCCATTTTTCCTTCGCCTCCCATTTTTCGAAGAGTTTTTTCAGCATATCATAGTGTTCTTTTTCTTCGTCGGCAATCTGTTTAAACATGTTTTTCCCGGCCAGATTTTTTGTTCGACGGGCGTTAGCCAGATAAAAATCTCTTTCATGTAACTCATTGTCCAGGGCGAATTTTAAAGCGCTGATTCTCTTATTCATCTTGATACCTCCTCGAGCGGATGTCCAAGTAAACAGTCCCTCCACGACATATTATATGAGATATTGCGCATGAGGGCAATAGGTTTGTTTTTTAAAGGTCGGGTACTCGGGATCTAGTCCTCTTTCACGTCAAGCATATATTCGGCGATGTTGTTGCAAAGATCAGAAATGCGTTCGAGGTGCAAAAGCAGTTCAACAAAAATGGGCCCGGCTTCCGGATCGCAAAGGCGTTTGTGGAATCTCTCCAAATGATTGTCCCGGGCTTCTTTGACTTTGATATCCACCTGTTCCTCACGGGCAATGACGTCCATGATGGTTTTATCCAGCGGCTTATCGATAACGGAAAAAGCGTCGTTAAAATTATCACTGACCAGGTCGATGATTTCATGAAGTTCGACTTCTCCGCAGTCGCTGAATTTGATATTTTTACCGGTTTTTTGAGCGGTAAGCTTGCTGATGCATAAAACGTGATTGCCGATACTTTCAATATCACTGGTCATGGCGGTATATGCAAAAACGTTTTTAGAATAATATTCAGAAAGATCCTGTACGGATAATTTCCAGAGATAACCGACGATTTGTTCCCGGATATTCTTCACCACCATGGCGATATAAAAAAGGGATTTATCGTCCGACGGACTGTAATCGTTAATCATTCTCATGCTCTTTAAATACATGTCGCGAACCATGTTGGTTTGACGCTTCAGTTCTTTGTGGACGTTATCCAGTGCTTTCTGCGGATTGGTAATGTCCTGAACGTCGAGATATTCCGGCCAGACAGGGAGAATGTCGTCCTTGCCGGGGAAGAACCGGGTCATCATGGCGGCAAACGGGGACAGCAGAAAAATGAAAATCACGACAATAAACAAGTTTAACAGAAAATGGGCAAGGGCGATCTGCTGCGCGACGCTTGACGAAATATGTTGCAGGATCCAGACAAAAGAGGGCATTGCCATGAAACACAATCCGATCCCGGTTGATTTAAAAATCAAGTGAGAAAAAGCCGTTCGTTTTCCGCTGCGCGTAGCGACCGTTCCGGCCAGCAGGGCGGTTATCGTAGTTCCGATGTTGGCTCCCATGACCACAGCCACGGCATTTTCCAGCGAGACAATATCCTGCTGAGCCAAAAGAACCATGATACTGATCGGGATGGCCGATGCCTGGACAATGCCGGTGACGGCAATTCCCATACCGATGCCGATAAGCGGATTCTGTGTTTTCGTAAACAGCTCAATGAGCAGAGGGGATTGCTTGAGCGGTTCCACGGCCTTGTTGACCAGATCCAGACCAAAGAACATCAGACCGAAATAAAAGATGATCTCTCCGATCGTCTCCCATTTATTCCTGCCGATCAGCCACAATAATCCGCCCAAGGAAATGATCAGCGGCGATATATCCGTGAAGCGCCAGATGACCAGTTGGACGGTCAATGTTGTGCCGATATCCGCGCCCAAAATAATGGCCAGAGAATTGGAGAAGCTGATTAACCCGGCGCTGACCAGTCCGATGGTCAGGACAGTCGATGCGGAGGAGCTTTGAAAAGCAATTGTTGAAACGATGCCCGTCAGCAATCCGGAAATCGGCCTGCCAACGGCATATTTTATGAATTTTTTAATACGGACATCGATCAATTTCCTTATGGAGGAGGAAAGATTGACCATGCCGATCAGAAATAAGATGACGCCACTGACGATGATAAAAATGTCTTTTATTGCCAAATTTTACTCCTGGTTGAGTTTAAATTTCCGTTTGGCGCCGGGTTGTCATTTTTTTTCATATATCCGTCAAACGATTTGAACAGTTTCTCTTTTGCACAGCATCGTTAACAAAATGAAAAGATCGTGTTGCATCTTTTGCGTTTTTGACAAGATCGTTTTCTTGAATAACGTTATTGTGTTGATGAATGCATATTGACAAATTTATCTTAAAAAGACAAGGGCAATGATGAGTCCATAAGATCGTTCAAAAAGAACGGAGCATGATTTTTATTCGGATCGGCTGTGATGCGTTATCATTCTGATGCGACGCGATGCTTCCTGATGAAGAAAATCTGTTTTATGCGGGATTGTACTGTTGACTGAAAATTGGATGGCGTGCCGCTGCCAGATTGACGATGCGGCTTCCCATTTGTCCGTAGGAGTAACCGATTTCTGCTGCAGCATGGGTCATCGACGTTTGCGGATTGATATCGGGATTCGGGTTGACATCAATAACGTAAAATATTCCGTTTAAATAACGGACGTCAATGCGTCCGTAATCGCGACACCCTGTGGCCCGGTAGGTGGCAATCACCACATTTTCGAGTTGGGCCCTCGCCGACGTTTCCAGCTCCGCCGGTACGCGCATATCGATGCTTTCATAAAGACGCGACCCGGCAACGTATTTGGCCTCATAGGAAAAAAGACGGTCCCGCAGATCCGTCAGCTCGCTGTAATCCATTTCCACGGCGGGTAACATGGAAATGTGTCCATTCCCCCAGACGGCATTAAGAAATTCGCGGCCGTTAATAAATTGTTCAACAATAGCCGGTTGTTGATATTTATCCAGAATAAACGCCACACGGTTTTCCAGCTCTTTCGGAGTTGTGACGACCGATTCCGGAGAGATCCCGATGCTGCAATGTTCATTAGCCGCTTTGACAATGGACGGAAAAATATTCCATTCCCCGACATCGGTGTTATCAAAAACCGCCCATGGCGGCGTCGGAATATTGGCGTCGTCCAGGACTCGCTTGATTTCCGGCTTGTCATGCGCCAGTGCCAGCACGTCGCGGGAGGAACCGGTGAAGACAAAGCCCATACGTTCCATGACCGCGGCAACATCGGGCTCACTGTGCGGCACGCCGGGAAGTTCCTCGCACCAGTTGAACACGACATAATCCCGCGGATTGAAGTTATGGAGCTGTTGGGCCAGACGATCATCCCGGACCGTGACGATTTCGAGGGGATGTCCCAGATCCTTCAGGGCATTGCCGAGTGTTGCCACGTCCTGTTCGGTTTCAAGAGTTTCTTCAGATGTCCATTCGGGATTCATGTTGTGCAGCAGAAGAACCGGTATGTCGTAACAGAGTTTGTTCATAACACGCCTGTCTGAACGTCCGGCTAAACGACTTTTGCCTGTTGATGCCATTTTACCGGGCGAAATCGTTTTTGTGATGCAAAATGTTTACGACCGTTTTTACTATAACAGATTTTATCCAAACAGTTCAAGGAAAAATGAATCTTATCCGTTCAGATATTTTAAACGGTGGTGAAATATGCTTAAGGGATTGACAGCCGGCTTTTATTTGCATATAGTAATTATACAACGGATTTGAAAAAGCATTTAACCTTATTTTTATCCAAACATAATAACGAAGCAATGAACTTCAGGGAGATGGATCATCATGGCAGATCGCACGATATACATTACAAAATTCGATATGGATCGTTTACTGGAATTAATTGACGGCGTGCGGTCAACGCCCAGGCACAACAAAGCCAATATCGACCTCTTGGAAAAGGAATTATACAACGGTACAATGGTTGATTCTGAGGATGTGCCGGCGGATGTGATCACGATGAATTCTCGGGTCAGCGTTACGGACATTGAATCCGGAGAACAAATGACCTATACCCTTGTTTTTCCATCCGAAGCCAATATTGCGGAAAACAAACTGTCCATTCTGGTTCCGCTGGGAATGGCTCTCATAGGGTATCGTAAAGGGGATATCATCGAATGGCCTGTGCCGTCCGGCGTCAGGAAAATAAAGGTCAATGATGTTATTTATCAGCCGGAGGCTGCGGGGAATTATAATTTATAAACAGAGAACCTTCTTGCCCCGGGGCAAAGGGTGATTCTTTTCTCGAGAAAACTACGCACCATACTGCTCTTTGATCCAATTCAGGTAAGCACCGGTTTTGATGTTTTCAACCCATTTCTTTTGGTCGAGGTACCAGTTAACGGTTTTTTGCAGACCGGAGGAAAACGATTCTTTCGGCGCCCAGTTCAGTTCCTTTTGCAGCTTAGAAAAATCAATGGCATAACGGCGGTCGTGTCCGGGGCGATCCTTCACAAAGGTAATCAACCGGCGCCTCGGGCTATTGTCGGACGCCGGTTGTATGTCATCCAGAATATCGCAGATCAACTGCACAATGGCAATATTTTCCATTTCCGCCTTGCCGCCGACATTGTACGTTTCACCATGCCGGCCGGCTGTCATGATGGTCCAGATGGCCTCACAGTGGTCCTCGACATAAAGCCAGTCGCGGACATTTTTACCGTCACCGTAAACGGGAAGCGGTTTGCCTTCCAGGGCGTTGAGAACGATCAGGGGGATGAGCTTTTCCGGAAACTGATAGGGACCGTAATTATTGGAACAGTTGGAAATGGTCACGGGCAATCCGAACGTCTTATAGTAAGCCCGCACCAGATGATCGGAAGCGGCTTTGGATGCGGAATAGGGGCTGTTCGGACGATAAGGCGTGTCTTCACGGAAAAGGCCGTCCGCTCCAAGACTGCCGTAGACCTCGTCGGTACTGACGTGGTGAAAAATCTTGAACCGGTCGCCGCGCGCTTTGGCGCACTCCAGAAGATTGAAGGTTCCGACGATGTTGGTCTGAATGAAATCTCCGGGCGTTTTGATGGAACGATCCACATGCGATTCGGCTGCAAAGTGGCAAACGCCGTCAATATCGTATCGGGAAAAGATTTCTTCCAGACGGGCCCTGTCGCATATATCCGCTTTTTGAAAAATGTATCGTGATGCACCGTTTACGGCAATCTCTGCAAGATTCTCAGGATTCCCCGCGTAAGTTAATTTGTCGACATTGATAATTCTTCCTGAATGATGAATCCGGTCGATTAAATACCGGATGAAATTGCTGCCGATAAAACCGCAGCCTCCCGTAACCAGTAAGTTATGCAATGTGACAGGGGGATGGATGTTTTTTGTCATTCGGATTTACTCTTGTTGGGACTGATCAATTTTTTTATTTCAGGAAGCCCTGAATAATTCTGTTGATGGCTTGATCGTAAGTCAGTCCCAGGCTCATGAGTTTCGTCAACTGGTCATTGGCAATTTTGCCGATGGAGGCCTCATGCGTCAGTTCCGCGTCCGGATGCAGGGCCTTCAGTGCGGGCATGGTTTCGTTGGTGCCGTTGTCCATGATAATAGCATCGCATTCGATGTGTCCGAAGCATTTGTTCCTGGCTTCCATGTTCGCGTGAAAGATTTGCTTGGAATTGCCTTTCATCACCGAGCGGGAAATCACATTGGCCCTGCTGCCGAAGCCTTTCAGTATGATGTTATTGGTGGATACAGCCGATTGTTCGCCTTCCGTCAGGACGCGTTCCATAATCAGTAACAGACTGTCCGGACCGAGTTCCGCTTCATTAAGACGGTTGGCTTCATCCACACCGCTTATCTGCGTCAGCTCCATTTCCGCTGTTGCTCCCTCATCCAGAAAGACTTTTGTTGTTGGATTAAGCGATCGTCTTCCTTTTCCCTCTCCCATGGCGAAATGTTTTTCCACATAGGTGACTTTTGCCTTCTTTCCTACATGAAAATCATGGATGCCCGCATGGCCTTCGGCTTCGGACGAACCGCAGTGAATGCCGCAACCGGCCACGATCGTTACCTCTGCTCCTTCGCCGATGATGAATGAATTATAAACAACATCATAAAGTCCGGCCTGGCTCAAAATGACCGGGATATGAACGGATTCGTTTTTGGTCCCCGGTTTAATGGTCACAATAATACCCGTTCCGTCGGCGTTGGTTTCAATATTAATATTGGCCGAGACTTCGCGATGCAGCAGTTTACCGTTTTTCCTGATATTGTAGGCGCCTTTAGGCAGGCTTTCCAGATCGGCAACGGTCTTCAGCAGTTTTTTATCTAAAGCATTCAGCATTTTCAAATCCCTCTAATTTGTTGTGGTATGCGCAAATACTCATGTCATTCAGCAACGGCAGCGCATCTTTCAGATTGCCGGTATAGGCGATGCGTCCCTGATTTAAAATGATGATCACGTCTGCGACATCCAGAAAAGCCTTGTTGTGGCTGACAACGATCGTTGTTGTTTTAGGCGTCAGTTCTTTTTTGAGAAGACTGACCATGGGACCGATGGTCCATAAATCAATGCCCGTATCCGGTTCGTCATAAATAGCCAGCTTCGGATTGGTGGCAATCGTGGTGGCCAGCTCGATTTTCTTGATTTCGCCGCCCGAAAGTTTTGAATCGACTTCTTTATCGAGAAAAGAAAGCGGACAAATGCCCACCCGGGATACAATTTCCAGAAACTTTTTCTCCTCATCCGTTCCCGTGGCGATCGACAGCAAATCACGGAACGAAATGCCTTTAAAACGGGCCGGCTGTTGAAAACTATATGCGATGCCCAGTTTGGCTCTGTCCGTAATCGAAAGACCGGAGATATCCTGGCCGTTAAAAACAATGGAGCCTTGTGTGATCGGATTAATGCCCATGATCAGTTTGGCCAGCGTTGTCTTTCCGCTGCCGTTGGGGCCCGTAATGGCGTAAAATTTTCCGTCTTCAAAGGTAAAATCCAGGCCGTCAATGATATTGCGTGGGGCACTGTTTTCACCATCGCCGCCGGGAGCGGTAAAAAAAACCTTATTTAATGTTAACATTCGTTGAACCCGCCCTTATCTTAAAATATTAAAAAATATATGAACACCATCAACTGTTGAAAATATCACAATTTTCGGTGGCACTATAGACACAATTTCGTCTAAAAAGCAACGCTGAAAAATGATACATCCCTGCCGGTATTTTTCAGGAGTGGAATTGAAGAAACATGGGTGATGGGCCAAATAAAATCAGGCGGCAGATGTTTTGAAAACAAATGCCGCCTGATTTTTCTTTCGAGGCACAACGACAAAAAGCATTTTCCTTTTTCAGGGGAAAATTATTGCACCGTTATGCCCCCTTCGTCAAAAAAAGTTTAAATGAAATTTTCTTTATTTCTTCTTTGCTGCTTTCTTTGCCACTTTTTTCTTGGGAGCTGCTTTCTTTACAGCTTTCTTTGCCACTTTTTTCTTGGGAGCCGCTTTCTTTGCCGCTTTCTTTGCTACTTTTTTCTTCGGTGCTGCTTTCTTTGCTGTTGCCATTAGGTGAAGCCTCCTTTATAAAAATTTGATTTCAACTGCTGTAAAAAACTTTACTTGCTTCGTTGCGAAGAATTTTACTTCATTTTTTTTCTTACGTCAACAAAAACTATAAAAAATAATGAATTATTTTACAAGCATCCCGCAAGCGAAAAGATCGCAGGAGAAATGCCGGGGAATGAAAAACGAAAAATGGCGATGTTTTCATGAAGAGCGATACGCTGCAGGCCACGTCATCACTGGGATTCCCGATGATGAAGAAAATAAAATATAGTTTAGTGCAATCGCCGCATACAGGCATTCCACGTGGAAACTCTTTTTTTTAAAAAAATATTTCTGAGGACTGAAAAAAATAAAATGAGAAAAATATTCAAATCGACAAAAAAAATTATGGTGAAAACGAAAAGTATGGAGGAGAAAAATTATAAATAGGTTCTCGCTCCGACATATTGTCTGGTGAAGTAATCGGACGAAAGGTGGTCAATGCGAATTTCATTGCCCTGCGATGAGGCATGAATGAACTGGTTGTCGCCGACATATATGCCGACATGCGAAACATGATGATTCCCCCGATCGGCAAAAAAGACCAGATCTCCCTTCTGCAGTTCGTTTTTCTCAATGGCATTTCCGACCGCATACTGTTTTCTGGAGTTGCGGGGCAGATTCAGGCCGTTGAGCTGATAAACCGTCATGGTCAAGCCGCTGCAATCGAATCCGTCATCGGGAGAGGCGCCGCCCCAGAGATAGGGAACGCCTAGAAAATCCCGGGCTGTTGTGACAATGGATTCCCTGAGATAGTCGGCTCCGTATTGTTTTTGTCGGGCTACGGAATAATCTTCGGGACGGACAATGTAAAATTCCTCAATAACCTTTGCGTCGATCAGTTCCAGGGCCCTCTTTTTAGCCAGGTCCTTGGTGCTGAAATTACCGAAGCGCACTTTGAAGAATTTGTCATCGGCCAGAAAATAGGTCGCATCAAGCCCGTGATTGATTTTCAACCTTTCCGTCAAACGAACCGCGTTTTCAACATTTCGAAAAGCCCCCGCCTGTATCGTGTAGCCCATCAGGTTTAAAGCCGGTTTGTATCTGGGCGCAGAGGCAACTCTCCGGTGATGCGCCTTGCCCGAGCAGGACAGCATCAGGGTGAAAAATAAAAACAGACAAATGATCAGCCGGTATTTATTCATGATTCTATGTTCCATCTGGTGCGCACATAATTTTTTGCCTGTTCGGGGGACTGGATTCGTCCTTCCAACTGTTCTTCCTCCACCGCAAGAAGAATATCTTTGATGATTTTCCCCGGAGTAAACCCCATGGCGATCAAATCGTTTCCGGTTAATAAACGAGGAGGATGCAAATCGTCAAGCGCTAAAATCTTCATCTGTTCGAGGCAGAACTCATAATTGTCCAGCATTCCGTGACTGGCCAGACAATCGAGACGATGCAGTTCCAGATGAAGATCGAAATCGGGCATGCGCAGAAATCTTTTCAGACGTCCGGGCCGCATCTTCCGGACATTCATGAATACCATATGCTGACGAATCAGATTGACGACGGTTTCTCTCTGCATGCGGGAAAATTTTAATCGTTGCATGATGGTGTCGGCAATAATTTCTCCCTGCTGCACATGGCCGTAGAAGTGCACGCCCTTTTCGTCTTCGCTGCGGGTGAGCGCTTTGCCGACATCGTGTAAGAGCGTTCCCCACGCCAGGCAGATATTTTTTTCCCGCTCTCCGTCTGCGGGCAGCAACTCAAGCATTTTTAACGTGTGCTGCCAGACATCGCCCTCGGGATGAAACCGCGGCGGCTGTTCCACGCCTTTGAGACGGCAGATCTCCGGTAAAATGTTTTGCAGGATATCCGTTTGCATCATCAGTTCAAATCCCCGGCGGGCGCCGCCGCGGGTCAGAATCTTGTTGATCTCTTCCCGGATGCGTTCAACACTGATGTGGCGGATATTCGATGCCTCCCGTTTGACGGTGTCCCGGGTTGCCGGTTCCAGGTCGAAATGAAGGTTGGCTGCAAACCGCACCGCCCGAAGCAACCTCAGATAATCCTCGCGAAATCGTTTTTCCGGATCACCGATGGTCCTGACAATTTTATTGTCGATATCAAGACGGCCGTTGACATAATCAATAATGGCTCCGGTATCCGGATCCATTAAAAGGCCGTTGATCGTAAAATCTCGCCGGAAAACATCTTCCCGGGCAGTGGAATAGTGAATCCGGGAAGGGTGCCGGCCGTCTTCGTAAACATCATCGCTGCGAAACGTAGCAACCTCAAAAGAATGATTGTCGGTAATGACGGCAACGACGCCGAACTTGGCGCCGATGGCTACGGTGCGGGGAAAGAGTTTTATAACCTCCTCCGGCCGCGCCGACGTTACAATATCGTAATCGCTGGAAGTCTGGTTGAGAATAAAATCGCGAACACACCCGCCGACAAAATATGCCTCGTGACCGGATTCTCTCAGCCGGTGAATAATTTCCCTGGCATGAAGGCGATGGGCATGATCAGGCAATAATTTATCCTCTGATGTTTATCTCTTCCCTAATTTTATCGCGCAGAATTCGCCGCACATGGTGCAGCCTTCGTTATTAGCGCTTTTGCTTTTTTCCAGAAGCGCAACGGTTTTTTCAGGATCGATGGACAAATCCACCTGTCCCTGCCAGTCGAAATTTTTCCGGCACGAAGACATTTTGCGGTCTTTTTCACGAGCCTGCTTCACGCCCTTGGCAATATCGGCAATGTGTGCGGCGATACGCGCGGCAATAACGCCGTCGCGAACATCGTTCAAAGTCGGCAGCCGCAGATGCTCCGCAGGCGTCACGTAGCACAGAAAATCGGCGCCGGCGGCGCCGGCAATCGCTCCGCCGATGGCAGACGTAATGTGATCGTAGCCGGGTGCGATATCCGTGGGCAGAGGGCCCAGCACATAAAAAGGAGCGTTCTGACAAATATCTTTTTGCAGTCTGATGTTGGTGACGATGTCCGTCAGGGGAACATGGCCGGGTCCTTCAATCATCACCTGCACGCCAGCGGCGCGCGCGCGTGCGGCAAGCGCCCCGAGGATGATTAACTCCTGAAGTTGTGCCTGATCGGTGGCGTCGTCAATAGCTCCGGGCCTCAGACCGTCGCCGAGGCTCAACACCATATCGTAACGATGAGCAATTTCCAGAAGCCGGTCGTATTCCTCATAAAGCGGGTTTTCTTTTTTATTGCAGTCCATCCAGTTGGCCGTCATCGAACCGCCGCGGCTGACGATGCCCAGGATTCTTTTTTGTGATTTCAGCGCCGAGACGCTCAACCGGGTGACGCCGCAGTGGACCGTAATAAAATCCACGCCGTCTCTGCCGTTTTCTTCAATGACGTCAAAAATATTATCCGCTGTCATTTCCGATATGGCTTTCCTGTCCTGCAGCATTTTGACTGCCGCCTGATAAATCGGGACGGTCCCGATTGCCACCGTTGATTTTTTCATGACTTTTTTTCTGATAACGGCCAGATTGCCGCCGGTGGATAAATCCATAACCGCATCGGCGCCCGCATCAACGGCAATCTTCAGCTTTTTCAATTCCAGATTTAAATCGGTATGGTCTTTGGAGGTGCCGATATTGGCGTTGACTTTCGTCCGCAGACCCCGGCCGATGGCCAGCGGTTTAATGGACGGATGTTTTACATTGCGGCAAAGGACAATGGTGCCTTCGGCAATTCCTTTGCGGATATATTCGGGAGCAACTTTTTCTTCTTTTGCCGCTGCCTTCATTGCTTCAGTAATGATGCCTTTACGGGCTTTTTCTAATTGTGTCATCGTATCCTCCGAAATGTGAAAGCGATTTTATATCGCCAAATATTAACTAAATTTTTCAAAAACATTGACCGATCCGTAACCGTGTCCCAAAACAACCGCCTTCCGGATAGCGTCGGCTACCGTGATTTTAGCCTGCAACACAGCGTCTGCAAGACTTTTCCTGCGGGCGAGACCGGACGCCAGCCCCGAAGCGAAGGTGCAGCCGGTGCCGTGCGTATGACAGGAACGGATTCTGGCAGAGGAAAATTCGCAGTAGCCGGATCCGCTGTACAGAATGTCGGTCACATCGGCATGTTTGCGGTCGGGCAGATGTCCGCCTTTTATGACGACATTTGCCGCGCCGGATTCGTAAATGACCGCGGCAGCGTCCTTCATGTCGGCCATGGTTTTAATTTTATTTTTCGAGAGCGTTTCCGCTTCCGGGATGTTCGGCGTAATGACCAGCGCCAGCGGGAGAAGCGTCTGCACCAGCATCTGTCGGGCTTTGCCGGTCATCAGAGTTCTGCCGCCTTTGGCAATCATCACGGGATCCACCACAACGTTTTTCAGTTTATATTTTTTAATTTTTTTAACGACCACCTGAATAATCTCTTCGGTCGGAAGCATGCCGGTCTTGATCGCGTCGACTCCGATATCGCTCAGCACGACATCCATCTGCTTTGCGACAAATGCCGGATCAACCGGATAAATTCCCGACACCCCTTTTGTGTTTTGTGCCGTAACGGCCGTGACTACAGTCAATCCCCAGCAGCCGCAGGCGCTGACAGCTTTGAGATCCGCCTGAATTCCGGCGCCGCCGCTGGAGTCGGAACCGCCGATGCATAAGACTTTGCGCAATTTCATGATTAAACCGCCTCCGGGAAACGATCCTTGTTTTGGTACTTAATAACAAGAAGCTTGCCGTTTGCAAACCGGATACACGCATCATTGTCCCTGATCCGGTTGCTGATACCGCGGGATTCCCCCATTTTCAAATTTTCATTTTCCAGAGGATACAGAAATCCGGAAAGGGTGATTCCGGTAACCTCCGGACTCAGCGATAGCAGGGATACGGTTTTCCCTGTGTCGCCGGTAAAATGCGTTTCGTTATCCGCCAGAAATATTTCGCAGAACGGGTCGATCAGCACCGTTTGAATTCCTCTTTCCCGCCCTTTAAAAAGAAGGAAAATATTGGACAGCGTATGATCCATCCTGCCTCCTAGAGCGCACCAGATATATATTTTTTCCGGTTTTACCTCCAACGCGTAATCCAGGGCCAGTTCCGTATCGGTAAAGTCTTTGTTTGCCGGATATTTTATGATTTTAATGTTTTCCGAATCATAATAAGCCAGAAGAGCGGCGTCGATCGAATCCATGTCCCCGATGATGACGTCCGGTTTGATGCCCCAGCTTTTGAGATGACGGGATCCGCCGTCGCAGCCGATGATCAGACAATCATCCCGCTTGCCGGCCTGGCTGTTAAAAAATGCGGCATCGGTCGATTCGCCGCCGCTGACTATGATTACTTTTCCGCGCACGTGATTTACCTGAATGGCGACACCCGTTTAAGGATATCCGGCTTTATAAATTAAGTCATTCGTATACTTGTAGAAAATTTATTATATTCAACTTTAAAAAGCAAATTGTTTGATCCTCTGATGTAAAATCGTTTTTGGATACCGCTTTTAAGGACCATCATGAAAAACGTCACAAATTAAGTCTTGACAAAAGCACCGTTGTTTGTTTTTTAACACCCTGTAAATATTATAGTTTAAAAAAATAAAAAATAAAATCACTTCTAAAAACAACAGGGATTATCCGATAAAGGAGCTGACATTCTATGCGAAGGGTTTCATTATTGTTACTGATTCTTACCGTGGCGTTGCTTTTTAGCGCCTGCGGTAAAGATGAACCGGAACTGTCCTGCATCTATCCGGGCCTTTACGAAATCAATCATGATATTAAATATTCAGGCCAGCTGGTGATCCTGAAACAGCGTGTTCGCTATCATGCCGACGGCACGTTTGAAGCCACGAATTTTCAGAACAACGCTGCTCTGGAGGAGATGAAGGGCAAATATAAAGTAGAAAACAAGCAGCTGATTTCTTACGATACACAACGCCGCCTGATCACTCAGGAAGGGACGTGGACACCGCCGAAAAAGGAACCCTCGGCCGTGGAACTTCGCAAGATCAAAAAGGGAAGCTACCAGTATTATTTCAAATATCCTGATGAGCAAATGCGTGAAAAATACAAGGGACTCGGCCTGGCAGAAGGCTGGAAGACGTACAAGCGCATCAGCGATTAGTTGCCGGACAACCGGACAGCCATCCGGCTGAGGACAATGAAAAAACCGTCAAACAATATTTCGGCGAATTGCGGTGCCGGCGAAAACCTCTGAGTTTAGTCTGTTTCCTTATTGATTAGATATTTGGCAATAACCGCATTCGTTGAATAATCCTGTTTTTTGCCTTTTGCAATCTGCCGCAAGACTTTCATGTCGGATTTCCAGACCAAATCGCCGGGTCCGATGAAACAGTAGCTTCCCGGGGTGTATTCGGAACTGATCGCGCCGTTTTTGTAATAATAGTATTCTTTGCTTGTCTCTGCAGGATAACTGCGTACCGTGGGCGGAATATCCGTGGGAAGAAACCAGAGTTTAATTTCACGTTCAGCATCCTGAATATTTGCGGATGCATGAATCAGATTGTCCGATCGATCTCCGATAAATTTTCCCTTTGCGTCATACAGCGGAATGATCGTTCCCAGTGAGCGGATGCAGCCGGGTCTTTGCGCTCTGGCTTCATGCGGATTGGTGTTACCGCAAATCTCCCTGATGTTTTTGATGGCGTTCGGTCCCCGGTAGATAATCGCGATGACTCTGCGCTTCGAGGGTTCATCCGGATAATGCAGGTACCCGCGAATGTATTCAAGCAAAGACGGATAGAAAAATTTTCCCTTGTGTTCGGCGTAATGTTCTTCTGCCAGCGCCAGATTGACGGCGACAACCTTCAGCGCCGCGAAACGCAGTCCGGTGTGGAACTCTGAAAATCGTGAAAGGATGTACCCGGTTAGGGAATTCTTTATTGCATCCGGTTTTATCAGAACCAATGAATTTTCTCGATTTTGTTCAGGCATTTGAAACTCTCCTTATGGTTAAAGATGTTAACAATCTTCTTTGTGAGAAGACATGCTTAAAAAGCGGGCGAAGTATAAGAGAAGTCCTGCTTTGTGTCAACAGAATATATCGGGCCGAAGTTCATTGAGCTTTTGGCTGGAAATCCACGCATTCAGGGACTGTAGAGCCTGATGGACGATGAGGGCGTTTCT
>Ga0209719_1000104_pt1 | contig 119932 bp, 104 predicted proteins | sample AD_JPNAS2_MetaG_FD_184421 | JGI IMG/M metagenome (GOLD analysis project Ga0209719, IMG submission 184421) | Active sludge microbial communities of municipal wastewater-treating anaerobic digesters from Japan - AD_JPNAS2_MetaG (SPAdes) (version 2) | ecosystem: Engineered > Bioreactor >...
GTACCTGGTCGGTCATCGCCATGGGCGCCGGCATCATCCTCTTATTTGAGGCGATCATCCGCACGATTGTGCCTGCTTACCGCCGTTCTACCGGCGGGAGTTATTTTCTGGCAGCCATCCTGCTGGGGATCGGGTTGAACGCGATCTTCGGCTGGCAGCTCATTTGGCCCCTTGTGTTGATCGGCATGGGTCTGGCTGCCCTGGCCAACGCTTTTTTCCGTAAGCGCAAATAAGGTTTACAGCAGGCCAGGATCCAGGTTTTTAAGCATCCGCCATGTATGCAGTAGGGGAGTATACCAGCGTTCGCGCCCAATACAGCGGAAATACGGAGGCTGGTAGGCGCGCACCAGGTCGCCGATTTTATAGCGCGCCAGTATGGGGGTAGAAACGATCAAACTGCCGGTTTCACCCGGTTCCATTTCGTACAGCATCTTCACACCATGGCGTGTCTCGACTTCGAAGTAGAACAGGTCGTAATTAGGAACCCAGGCGCGCTTGGCATCCATTTGTTGACCGAACATGCCCTCAGTTGTGCCGTAAATTTCCCGAATGGCGGCTTGTTCACCATACAGCGCCGTTAATGTACCTGCCCGGTAGGTATTGATCCCCGGGGTGCTGCCCAGTGTCATCACCTGCACCTGCCACCTGTTTTTGGGATAACAGCGATGCTTTTTATACAGGTAGCGACAAAATTCGATCGCCGTGGGCGCCACACCGCCCACCAGGGTGACATTCTCATGCAGGCATTGTTCGTAAGCCAGGTTGAAACGTTTTTCCCAGGCTGACCAGGTCGTACCGCCGCCCAGCGCGTCGATGTCCTCCTGTGCTGGCATCGAGCGCACCGGCGTCTTGTGAGAAACAAATTTGGTATAGATGCCCGAGCTGTAGCCATATTCCAATTCCCGGTCGCCGACCTTCACCATGCCGACCACCGAGGGAAAGTTCAGGTTGAGGTTTACGCCCGCAAACACCTGCGCCGAACGGGTTTGGGCTGCGTACATCATCACCGCCCGCCCGGCTGAGACGCGCCTCTCGATATCCGTGGCGGTCATGGGGATGAACTTGGTCTCACCTTTGGTTGTGCCGCGGGTGATCGCCCAGCCCAGGGCGGGTTCGTGTAGTAAAAGCTCGTTTTCGCCCGCCATGACGCGTTCGATGAGGGGCTTGTAATCGTCATAGGTTGAAACGGGGAATTTCTCCCGGTAATCCACGATGTTGCTGACGGCGCTGGCGCCGAATTTTGCACCATATTCGGTTTGAGCGTAGATTTTCAGCAGGCTTTGCAGCACAATTTCCTGGGCTGCAGGCGGATTTTCCAGTGATTCCTGCCAGGGCTGCAGCATGCGGGCAATCATTTGCATCGGGTCAGGAGAATTGGGTGCGGCCATTATGCCTCCAAATTAGTTGGGTGGGTTGGCGAATTGTTAATATACCAAAACCAATTTAAAAAGACAAACTCCACAGGTTTCTTCGCCGACCCACCCTACTGGTGCCGGATCTCCGCCAGGCCTTTCCAGACTAAAATGCTCACCGTGACTACGAAGTATGCGCTTAACAGGGCTGCTTCCGCCAGGTAACCCAGTACCGGTACGATCAAAAATGCCAGCCCAATCTTGCCCAGCATGGCGAGAAAGCTCACCCTTAAAGGCAATTCCGCCCTGCCAAAAGCCAGCAGCAGGGAACGGTCCCAGTAGAAGATATTGGCAATTCCATAACCGACCATCAGCACCATTAACACCGCAAAGGCTGACGCATAAGCTTCTTTGTAGATATAAATGGTGCGTCCAAACAGCATCCAGGGCGAAAAGAGTAGTTGCCGCCCTAACAGCAACAACCCGGCAGCCACAGCCCCCGTCCAGGCGCCTGAGATGGTGGTGACACGGATGAGCAACTGCTTGAGACGGTTCCATTCGCGGCGGGCTACGTGCCGGGTGATCTCGGGGAAGGTGGTGCTGATGAAGGGTGTGATCGGCATCACCACTAGGTTGATCACAGCCTGGGCGACCTTAAAATAGCCGGCTACCGAGGTATCGAAGAAATAGCTCACCCACAGCACCTCGCTATCGCGTGCCAGGGTGGTGACCATGCCGCTGAAGTTGGAATTGACAGCAAAGCGCACCATCTCTTTGCGCTCTGGCAGGTTGCCGCGCAAGGTTGTTCGCCACCAACCCTTCCCCAGATGTTTGGGTAGCCAGTACAGGGCAACAAAAACCGGGCCGAGCCCCAGGATGGTCTTGCCCGCCAGGTATACCAGCATGACGGCAAACACATCACCTTGCCTGAGGAATACCAGGGCAAACAGGCCGACGGTGACCAGGCTCTGGATAAAATTGATCAGCGCCAGTGATTTGAAGTGACCGGTCACCTGCAGCGCGCCGGTGGCGGTTTCGGTGATCATATTGCTGAGGATCGTGATCCCGTAAATGATGAACAACGGCTGGACGGCGAGGTCCTTGGCGAAGGCCAGTGCACCCCAGCGAGACAGGGCGAGCAATACCAGGTATGCCAGTAGCGAGGTGGAGAGTTCTGCCAGACCGGCTACTTTTATTATCGCTGAAGCGTGTTTGCGCTTGTCCTCAGCCAAAAATCCCCCCATGTACCGGACTACAAAATCACCCATGCGGAAAGACAGCAGGCGGTTGATATTGGTGACAAAGCTGATCACCACCCCCAATTCACCAAAGCTCGCCACACCCAGAAGATTGGCAGCCAGGACGCTGAGCACAGCGCTGATGGCCTGGCTGGCAAATAAATAGGCTGAATTGCTGACAACCTTTTTGAAGATGGCGTCCTTGCCCCAAAATTTAATCCTGGAAAACAGCTTTTCGTCCTCTTCCCGGGTTTGCTGTGGATGCTCTTCTGTGTTTTGATCCCTGGGAAGGCTCATGGGGTTTCGACCTGGCTGACCCAATCTCGTTCTGCCATGTACCAGTCCACCAGGTGGGTAACACCTTCTTCCAGGTTTACCTGCGGCTCCCAACCGAGGAGCACTTTGGCGGTTCTGATATCGGCCTGGTTGGTGTGAACATCGGCGTGGTGAAAAGCTTCGTACTGGATCCGGGCGCGCTTACCGATGCGGTATTCCAGCATGTGAATCAGGTGATTGATGGTGATCACCTCGTGTCCGCCCAGGTTGATCACCGCATAACCGAGGGGTTTCAGTGCCTCGATTGTGCCGCGAGCGATATCGTCCAGGTAGGTGAAGCCGCGCGATTGCTCGCCATCGCCGTTGACGATCACCGGACGGCCCTCGGCGATCCACTGGCAGAAACGGAACATGACCATGTCAGGACGCCCGGCAGGACCGTAGACGGTGAAATAGCGCAAAACCGTGACGTCAATGCCATACAGGTGGTGATAGGCAAAAGCCATCGCTTCAGCGCCCTTTTTGCTGGCGGCATAGGGCTGCAAGGGGTGATCGGTATCATCCGTTTCCTTAAATGGCGGATCGGATTTTTCAGCGTACAGGCTGGAGGTCGAGGCAAGAATAAACTTCCCAACAGGGCGTTGGCGGCATAGCTCCAGGAGGTTGAGGGTGCCGGTCAGGTTGGTATCCACATACACCCAGGGGTCTGTCAGGCTGGAGCGCACCCCGGCGCGAGCAGCCAGGTTGATCACCCCGTCCACTTTTTCAGGCAGCCAGGGTTTAAGGGACTCGATGATGGTCCGTTTAGCGATATCCCCCTTCAGAAAGTGAAAATTAGATCGGACCATCAGCTTTTTTAAGCGGTATTCTTTCAGGCGGACGTCATAGGCGTCATTCAGATTGTCAACGCCGTACACCTGGTGACCGGAATCAGTCAGCAGTTCCGCCACACGGTAGGCAATAAAACCCGCGACACCCGAAATTAAATAGTTAGCCATTAGAGCCTAACGACCTTGGGGTGATCTTTCCCCTGGTTTCCCAGGGCGTTACGGGTATCAACAATCAACTTTGCACTGGTGAGGATGGCACCGTAATCGTACTGTGCGTGGTTGGTGATGATGGCCACACAATCGGCACGCTCAACCGCTTGCATCAGGTCGGGTACGGAAGAAAGCGACAGCCCTTCCTCCTCAAGATGCGGGATATAGGGATCGTGATAAATCACATCAGCGCCTTTTTCCTGTAAAAGGTGGATCACATCCAGGGCGGGCGACTCGCGCAGGTCATCCACATTCGGTTTATAAGCAGCGCCCAGGATCAACACCTGGCTGCCATTGATGGGCTTTTTATGGCGGTTCAGGGCGTCCTGAATCTTTCCCAGGGTATAGCGGGGCATGCTGGTATTGATCTCAGAGGCCAGCTCGATAAAGCGGGCGGTGTAGTTTAACGAGCGGAGCTTCCACGACAGGTACAGCGGGTCAACCGGGATGCAGTGACCACCCAGACCGGGCCCGGGGGTGAATTTCATAAAACCAAAAGGCTTGGTGGCGGCGGCATCGATCACCTCCCACACATCGATTTTGAGGCGATCGCACATAATTGCCAGTTCATTGACCATGCCGATGTTGATCATGCGGAAGGTGTTTTCAAGCAGTTTGGTCATCTCGGCTACTTCACAGGTTGAAACCGGCACAATCGTCTCGAGGGCCTGGATGTACCAGGCTGTAGCCACTTCAGTGCAGTCCGGAGAGATGCCGCCGATGACCTTGGGTGTGTTGATGGTTGTCCAATCATCTCGACCGGGGTCAACCCGTTCCGGGGAAAATGCCAGGAAAAAATCTTCACATACCGCCAATCCACTGGTCGATTCAATCACCGGCAGAATCATCTCGCGGGTTGTGCCTGGGTAGGTGCTGGATTCCAGCACCACTACCATGCCCCGATGCATGTGGGGAGCCAGGGACCTGGAAGCCGAAGCGATAAAAGAAAGGTCCGGATCGCCAGTTTTACGCAAGGGCGTGGGAACACAAATTGATACGGCATCGACCTGGCTTAAAATGGCGTAATTGTTACTGGCGGAAAGCAAACCCGCATCAACCAGCGCTTTGACACGCTCGGAGCTTACGTCGAGAATATAGCTCTCTCCCCGGTTGATGGCCGCCACCTTCTCGACGTCCGGGTCCACGCCTATTACGGTGAACCCGGCTTCGGCGAAAACCACAGACAGGGGCAGCCCCACATAACCGATGCCCACCACGCCCACGCGGGCGCTTCGGTCACGGAATTTTTGGATTAAGTTTTCTTTGATCGTTCCCATGGGATAAACCCTTTTTTAAAAAGAATTAGAAAGATTATTTTATCACAGACCCTGGCGCCGGCACGTCTTCCTAAAAAAGACTGAGCTGTTCTGGCTGATCGTTACCCGCCGGATCATCACCGGGAAGGTCCGGGGTGACGTCTTGATCCTCGGCGCTGGTTTGGCGGGCAGCCTGTGCCTTTGTCATTAGAATGGGTAATTTCGCAAAGTCTTTCTTGACCACAGTGCGCAGGGATGGCTGATGCAGGGCGGCTGCCGGGTGGTACATGGCTACCACCATGCGTCCATGGGACCAAAAATCGCGGCCATGGATGAGGCTGATCTTCCCTTTGTCGATAAAATAGTTCATCGATACCCGACCAAGGGTGACGATCACATCCGGGTTGATCGCTGAAATCTGGCGTTCAAGATAGAATTTACAGGCATTCACCTCCTCCGGTTCAGGGTCGCGATTGCCAGGCGGGCGGCATTTGACCACGTTGGTAATAAACACTTCTTCGCGTTTGAACCCTGCATCGCCCAGGAGTTCCTCTAAAAAATTTCCGGCTGCGCCTACAAAGGGTCGACCCTGTTCGTTTTCGTAAAAACCGGGTCCCTCGCCAATAAACATGATCCGCGAATTGGGGTTGCCCTCCCCGGGGACAGCATTCTTGCGGGAAAGATGCAGCGGGCAGCGAGTGCAAACCCTGGTTTGCTGTGCGATTTCATCTAAAATTTCTTCAGGCGTCAAAACACACCTCCAGCGTATTGAATAACACACTCAATATTATCGGTTAACCACCAGTTCGGCAAGTATTTCAGGCACCAGTGGGTTTAAAGTCATCAAAAGTGCATCTTCGCCGGCATCCTGATAATATCCTTTGCGGTCGCCAACCACAGCAAAGCCAAATTTTCTGTAAAGATGAAGGGCGTCCTGGTTACTGGCTCTGACCTCCAGCAGTGCGTGGGTTGCACCCAACCGGGTTGCTTCTAGTAATGCCTTTGCCAGCAATCGCCGGGCGATGGAACGGCCGCGGTACTCCGGGTGAACCGCCAGTGTTCCGATATGGGCTTCATCGAGGATCAGCCAGACGACAACATTCGCGACAACCCTTGGCGGCAGGCGTTCTTCAATCCACTCTGCAACCCAGCACAAAGTCCCCTGGTTTTGTGCAAGGGCTTTACTAAATTCTTTTTCAGCCCAGGGTGTGAGGAAAGAGACCTGCTCAATGGCGTTAACCGGGTCTAAATCCGCCACGGTCATTGGGCGTAGACGGATGTGCCCCTCATCGGTTTTCGATTTCATGTTATCCAGGAATTGCGGACGTTGTGCTCAGATAGGTCGGCGCCAGGCTTGCAGGGTCGTCAGTATCGCCAGCCTGCAGGCGTGCCCAACCCAGGGCTGCCAGGAAGCCTGCCCGACGCAAACAACGTTCAGGCGGGAGCAGGCGTGCGTTTTTCCAGCGCCGCCCAATGATGGTGCGGGCTTCTGTTGATAATTCACCACAGATCAGCGTGGGCGATTCAATGGTTTTTACCAGATCCCTGGCATCCAGCACCACAGGTTCGCCCTGTGCAACCCACTCACCGTCAACGACATGGTAGGTGCCACAGGCCAACCGCTGGCGCCCGGCATGTAAAACAGCGACCATTGGACGCTCATCGAGGGGCTGTGCTTTGGCAATGACATCCAGTGAAGGGATACCCACAAGCGGGATGTTAACCGCCAGCGCCATGCCCTTAATAAATGAAGCACCAATTCTTAAACTGGTGAAGGAGCCTGGTCCTGTTGCCACTGCCAGACCGGTCAGCTCGCTTTGCTTGATGCCGGTGGATTTGATCATGCGGTCAAGCGCCGGTGCAAGCTCAACAGTGTGATGATGTTGAGTCTCCCAGGTGACTTCATAAAGTAAAAATGTGCCATCAAACAATGCCAAGCTGATCCATGAAGTTGATGTATCAAGGGCGAATAACACTAGAACACTCCATAAACTTTGCGGCGCAAATTAGAAACCATTGATTCATAACGTGCTCCTCGGGGAGTAAACAGCATGGTGCGGTTTTCGGGGGCTGTAGCTTCAAGTTGGACCCACAGGTGTTCGGCAGGAAGTGCGGCTTGGATCCGTTCAGCCCATTCAATCACAATGGTGCCCTGAACGAGCATCCGGTCAAGATCCACGACCTGGGCGTCTTGTGCGCTTTCCAAACGGTAAGCATCCAGGTGGAATAGTCGTTCCTGGTCGGGACGCCGGTATTCGTTTACGATCACATAGGACGGGCTTGTGACCGGATCAAGCGTGCCCCAGCCCCGACCGATGCCCTGGACGAGGGTGGTTTTTCCGGAGCCCAGCTTGCCTGCCAGGCAGATGATATCACCCAGCCTGAGATATCCGCCCAGGTGGATGCCCAATCGCCGGGTCTGCTCGGCGCTGTAGCTGAAAAATTCAAAGCTCAGGTCATCTAAGATTGGCATAAGGATTAAACAGTATCATATCAGATTCGTGTTCAACGAACAACCTTAAAGTTCCTTCCCTGGATCACCAGGTTGGGCCTGGTCCTGGGCGGAATCAGCGCTGAGGAGGATTTTTTTAAGCCGGTTTTTGAGTGCCCTGCGCTCAAGCATGACCCGTCGCCCACAGGTGAGGCATTCGAGGCCAATATCCGCGCCGAGGCGCACCACGCGCCATTCGTACCCGCCGCAGGGATGCGGCTTACGCAGGCGTAAGATATCGCCAAGGCCCAGTTCAGTTAACATGATTGGATTATACCATCCAGACGGGCAGGGTTTTTAAATTTCTCGACTATTTTCGGTATGCAACGCTCAGGGTTAATGCCCGGTTCCTGGTTTGGAGGTGTCCCCGGGCTTATTCGGGAATTTCCGCAGCTTCAGCCAGCAATTCTTGTAATCTGGGGTGGTTTGCATAAAAACCGCGGTATTCAGGCGGCAGCAGCATGGCGATGCGGCACATGATTTCATCGGTGTTTTGGGCTAACCAGGTCTGGCGGTTCTCGCGATCAAACTCTGGCAGGTTGTAGGGGTAACCTACACGAAGCGTTACTGTTGGGCGACGGAATTTCATCCATTCACCGTAGACCCGCTCTGTGCCGATGATGCCAATGGGTAAAATTGGGACGGAAGCTTTGGCGGCCAGCATCGCGGCGCCCTGTTTGCCTTCAAGCATGCCTACGCCCTCATGACTGCGAGTACCCTCCGGAGCAATGCCAACCACACGTCCTTTTCGCAGCCAGTATAGAACCTCGCGCAAAGCTGAAAAGTCGGTTGTTTCCCGATCCATCCAGACGATGTCGCCAATTTTTTCCAGGACCCATTTGAAGAAAGGCTTTTCCTTGTATTTTTTGGCGACAATTGCCACCTTATCCATGCGTTGAGGAACTGCCATCAAAAAGGGCACATCCAGGCGGCTGACGTGATTGGTGGTCATCATCACACCGCCTTGTGAAGGAATGCGTTCCCCATTGATGATTTGATAGCGGGTTATTTTGTTGATCAGAAAGATGACCAGTTTGAAAACAGGTTTCTCAGGCATGGTGATTAATTTCCTCTATGCTATAGTTAACGGGCATGTCTGCTAAAGGTTGCCCTGATTGTACCTTTCCGGATGAATGCTTTCGGTTGCAGCCAGGGGATGTGGCTTTTCTTTCCGCAAATGTTTGTTGATTAAAATCAGACCGATCACTGCCAGCACTAACATCAGGGTTACCGGTAAGTGGGAAAGCAGAGTCTGGGCGAAGGTGGGTTCTGCTTCTAAAATCAGCAAAGGTGCCACCCCTGAAATAAGCGCCAGAACATTCCAGGCGCCATGCAGGACAAACGCTCCCAGGGCGCTCAGGCCAAGGGAGAGCCATTTTGAATCGCTCCATGCCCGGGACAATCCCCAACCCATCATGCCCGAGGCGAGCATGTGCAATACACCCGTCCCAGCCCGGCCGATGGCCATTAACAACCAGTCTTCTGCGTTAATGACGTTGGTGAAATACAGCACGTTTTCCATCAAGGCAAAACCTGCGCCACACAACAGTCCACCCACAAAACCCTCCTGCGGGGTGATTTTGCGGCCAGCCAGTGACCATAAACCCAGCGGCTTGATCACCTCTTCAATGATTGGGGCTATCCCGCCGAAAATTGCCAATCCCCAGAAAATGACGCTTGGCTGCAGGAGAAGGGGCTTGAGGAAGTCAAGTATGGCGTCCAAATCCTGGTCCATCATCGTTAACTGTTCAATCAGCCCCAGTAATTGCTGCTCAAGTAGTGGATTGGCGTTAATACGTAGACCCAGCCCGATGCCCCCGATGCCAGCCAGGATCAGGATGACCAGCAGTTCCAGGACAATCACTAGGAATGGCAGTATGGCAATACTGATTCCAAAAATTCGCCATTTTCTGACCAGGGATCCGCCTACTAAACCCTTTTGAGCAGCCTGGTAGATCCATAAAATGGGAATTCCGGCAACCAGAATGTTGATCGGGCCCAACAGGATCACAGCCACATTTTCCAATCGGGCGATCAGCCAACCCAGTGAAACCACGACAGGCCAGATCAGGATCACCCAGCGAGCGGCTTTTGCTAAGACGGGATGGCTCAGATCCAGCCAGGTCAACGAGGGTTTTCCTCGCAGTTGATTGATGCTGAGCAGTAAAAGTGGGAGGAGCAACACGCCGCCCATGATCGACGCCCAGAAGAGCAATCCGATGGGCATGCTCTGTGAGATGCTCATTTGCGGATCTAAAATAAACAGCAGCCAGGCAGCGCCTGTTGAGAAGGCTTGCATGGCAAAAAACAGGATGCCCAGGGTGCTGACCAGTAGGGTCAGTATCACCCGCCAATTCTTACCCGGTTTTATCTGTTCTGTCATTTAATGTTCGCCTGTGATGGTTATTTTTTAATGATCTCAATGCCATTGATGATGGTGGCGTCTTCAAAGCCAACCGCGGTTTGTGGGTCTCGGAAGGCGATCAGATCTAATATGGGCATGCTTTCCTCGGTTACCTGGCCGAAGATCGTGAAACCACCGTCCAGGGAGGGAGTGGGCGCCAGGGTGATGAAAAATTGACTGCCGTTTGTGTCGGGACCGGCATTAGCCATGGCAAACAGCCCATTGCGATCAAACGAAAGGTCGTTATCGGTCTCATTGACGAAGGTGTATCCAGGCCCGATTATTCCAAGGCCAGAAGGGTCACCCGCCTGGGCAACAAAGCCCGGGAGAACCCGGTGGAAATAGACATCGTCATACCAACCATTTTGCGCCAGGAAGACAAAGGAGTTGACCGTAATCGGGGCGACATTGGCAAAAAGTTCGATGTCAATTTCACCCGCGCTGGTGTTCAACCTGGCCAAATAAGAGCCTTCAGGATCGATGACCCAGGCAGGGCACTCCAGGGAACCGCCGAATTCGTACGCCCCGAGCAGACCGTAAAGGTTGGGGTGATTGTCGCGAAAAATCCGGTCGTTCACGACCACGGTTGGTGTGTAACTCAAGCCGATGGCAAACCGCTCTTCGGTGAGCTGTTCAATCCAGGCTCTTTTTTCAGGGTTGAGAAGGTCTTTGGCAAACTGGTCCACATCCAGCCCCCAATCCTCAGCGACCTCCTGGACCCAATCGGCAAATTCATCTTCCGTCATCTGGCGCCAGTAATCCTGATACAGATACAACAAGTCGTGCATTTCCCAGAATTTACCCTGGGCGCCTGCTGCCTCGGCAGCTAAGCCCGAGATAAAGGCTTTATCATGGATAGATGGCAGGGGTAAATGCCGGAAGGCCAGCTTAACCGCATTGGGAAAATTATTAAGCAAAAAGCTCGTCAATTGCGCAAAATTTACACAGGCTGGACATTGAAAATCGGCGTATTCGATGATTGTAATCGGGGCGTCCGGGTTTCCACGCACCCAGTCCTCATCGGATAATGGTGGGAGTTGATCAATGATCGCCTGGTAATAATCGGTTTCAGCGGAGGTTGTGTAATCGTATGCTGTGGAACAGGGCATGCGGTCCGTCAGATCTCCTGAATCACTTTCAGGCGTGACCTGCGGCGTCGGATCCATGATTACTGGGATGGCTTCAGGCGTTTGCTGGGGTTCAACAGCTTTAGGAGCACAGGCTGCGACCAGCATAGCGCTGATTAATAATATGAACATCGTCTTCTTTGGCATTTCAAACCTTTCCTCGTGGGTGTATTTACCAATTAACCCTGGGGCGCTGCCAAACAGGGTGAGTCCTTCACCCTCGCCCCAGCCGGCTGGTGACCGCTGTTTGCAGGGCTTTCTGGACACTTTCTTTATCTTCAGTCGCGTCGATGATCACCCATCGCGCAGGTTCTGCTTCTGCCAGGGCAAAATAGCCCTGCCGGACGCGTTCGTGGAATGCCAGCGTATAAGCATCCAGCCGGTTCCATTCTGTGCTGTTGACGCGCTTGCGTTCCATTCCCACTTCAACGGGAACATCCACCAGCAGGGTCAGATCGGGTTTCAGCCCACCGGTGGAAAAATTAAGCAGCGTTTGCAGTGTGTCCAGGTCGGTTTTATGGCCAAACCCCTGGTACGCCAGGGTGGAATCGCCGAAGCGATCACACAATACAATCTTCCCCGCTGCCAGCGCCGGGCGGATGAGCTCTTCCACGTGCTGGGCGCGGGCTGCCAGGAACAGTAAGATCTCGGTGCGGGGGGTGATGGACACGTTTTTAAGGTTCATCAAGACTTCACGAATCTGGTTGCCGACGGGGGTGCCACCCGGTTCACGGGTGAGAACAACCTCGTAACCCGCATCCTGTAAAAACTCTTTTAGTGCAGGCAGTTGAGATGTCTTCCCGCTGCCATCGGGCCCTTCCAAGGTGATAAACATGGTTATTCTCTAAAAATCCTCACGTGCCGATTGGGTTCTTTACCATAAGAATGCGAGACCAGGTCAGCCTGGCGTGCCATTTCGTGCTGTAAACGGCGAATTGTGGACGAGGCGGGCGCCAGGTCAATCCAGCGCTCGCCGTTCAACACAGCCTCGATAGCGGCCTGGGTTTGATCGACCACAGTGCGATCCTGCCCGGCAATCTCCTCGACACTGGACAGGTTGAACACATCGACTAAAAATTGCTCTAATTGCTGGCTGGTGTTCGACCGTAAGACAAAAATGGGCATTTTACGCTGTTCTGCCTCAACAATAGGCTGCTGGCGCTCGCGATAATAACGGCGCAGAGTCAACAGGGCGTCAGCTTCTTTCAACTCGCGTACGATTCGGGCAGGTACATTCAGCAGCTTCGCTGCCTGGGTCAGCCGGTTGCGCGCCACCCCAAATGGAAAAATGTTGATCGGCTTCAACGGTTGTGTCTCCATCTCAGCCATTGCCAGGGGGTTTTTTGCGCCTGCTACCTGGAGCATCCCAACCTCGTTGCGTTGATTGCCAGTCGAACGGCTGAAGGGCATCGTTTCTCGTTTGCCTGACCTGCTTAATGCCTGGGCGGCTGTGCTGATCTTTGGAACCGCCGGTTTTTGCGTATGGATTCGATTTTGCTCATCACGATAGCGGATTTCCGGCGGAAGCGGGTAGCCCCGTAAAAGTGCGTCTACAGCCGCAGAGACATCGTTCTGTACGGCAACCCGGTCCCGATCCTGGATCTCGACCAGCATATCAAAGGTCGCAGGTGCGCGGCGTTCGAGAACGGTCTTTTGGGTACCGCGCCGGCGGGCTTCCTCATCGGAAAGGGTAACGGATTCAATTCCGCCAACCAGGTCAGACAGGGTGGGGTTGAGCAGGAGGTTTTCAAGGGTGTTGCCGTGGGCAGTGCCGATCAGTTGAACCCCACGTTCAGCAATTGTGCGAGCCGCCATGGCTTCCAGTTCTCTACCGATCTCATCGATGACGATCACCTCGGGGTTGTGATTTTCTACAGCCTCGATCATCACCTCGTGCTGGAGAGAAGGTTTGGCCACCTGCATCCGGCGGGCAGAGCCAATCGCCGGATGGGGGACATCTCCGTCGCCGCCAATTTCGTTGCTGGTGTCCACGATGATCACGCGGGATTTTTCTGCCAGGATACGGGCTGTCTCCCGCAGGATGGTGGTTTTACCCACTCCCGGTCGCCCAAGGATGAGGATGCTGGCGCCGGATTCAATTAAATCCTGGATGATGTCGCTGGTACCATAAACTGCGCGCCCGATCCGGCAGGTCAATCCGATGACTTCCTGGCGCCGGTTGCGAATGGCTGAAATCCGGTGCAGGGTGCGCTCGATCCCGGCGCGGTTATCGGCATCAAACTCGCTGATGGATCGCGTGACGGCTTTGATATCGTCATAGGTGATTTCTTGTTCACTGAGAACCGCCTCACGGTTTACGAAACGCGCCTTTGGCCGCCTTCCTAAATCCATGACAACTTCGAGTAAATTATCGCTGTCATCCAGCTCACGTAAAACCGCAGAAATTTGCTGTGGCAGGATTCCCAGCAGCAAATCAAGGTCATCTGTAATTTTTTCGTGTTTTTGCATATTCAAAAATTTTCTTTCCCATAAAATTGATGCCAGGGAAGGTTACCTCAGCACCACCTTTAATTCTATCCTAAATTGATGAATGTAGGCTTTGTCTGCAACTCGACAGCCCGGGTTTTATTCCCGGGAAGCTTCGATCGGCGCAACAGGAAGGGTCGGCTCACGATTGCCGTTTTCAAATGCTGGATATGAAAACTCGGTCTTAACCCGTTGACGGTGTGCCATATAGCGCACCAGCAAGGCTTGCGCAGGGAGCACCCGAACAGAGCGTTCGAGCAATGCAGGTTCTAACCAGGGCTGGTAGGAGCGTGAGGTGATATAGACCGGGCGCCCATGCAGGTCAGGCAGCGCCAGCAGTAATTGCTCCAGCAGTTCGGTCATATCAATCCTGGTTTGCGGGTTGACGACAGGCAATACCCACACCCCAACCGGACCGTAGACCAGGTCTGCATAAGCTTGCAGATCGCCCTTTGGCGCGTAATGCACCAGGCCGAGCGTCTCCTGGCGGGAAAGGAATTCCACAGATTGCACCAAAGGCGGCACCAGGGTGTAGTACAGGTTGCGCATTCCCGCTATATCTGTGCTTGACCAAATCCGCCAGCCTGACGAGCGTTGATGGCGGGCTTGCCCTGGCGGGGCACATTGATAGACGTTTTGTTGGGTCAGAACTGAGAAACCTGCCTGGCGAAAGTATGGAAAGAGGGGTGAATCTGTGAAAACTTCTGCCACGACCTGTTTTGCACCCCAGCCACCGGCTTTTTTCACCAGCGCTTCCAGCAGGGAAACCAGGCAGTGTGAATCCCCACGGGTTGGTTCGAGCAGGTAGTTAATCTGGGCGCTGCTCATCTTTGAAGACTGGTAAATTTGGGCAATACAGCGCTCCTGGTCATCCTCAGATTGGAAAACGCCGGTAAACCGGTGATCGGTTGGGTGAATTGCAAACAGGAGGTGACTTAGAGAGAGGGGCTTGCCGTGGGTGAGGTGCAGAATGTTGTCCAGGCAGGTGAGCTCTCGGCGATGACGATAAAGATATAACCAGTCATTCCAGAGGATTTCACGCTCGCTCATGTCCTTGCGATACTCACAAAAAAGGGTTAAAGGGGGTATCGACAATCATCGCCTGATAAAGACAGCTTCCCAGCCTGTCTTTGTGCTGGGAAGCAATCATGCGTCTATCGGGCAGGATCATCAATGCCGATGTCCATCTTGATATTAATTCTGGACGAATTACCAGCCGCGGGTGGAAAGCATGTCGGATTCGGAGAGATCTGCCACCTGGCGTCCCACCATGGCTTCACCTAGGTTACGGCTGATTTCAGCCAGAACCCGGGGGTTATCAAAATTGGCGGCGGCTTTGACAATGGCTGCAGCTCGTTTCGCCGGGTCACCGGACTTAAAAATACCCGAACCAACAAAGATGCCATCCACACCCAGTTGCATCATTAAGCCAGCATCGGCAGGGGTTGCAATACCGCCGGCAGCAAAGTTGACGACGGGCAGGTGTCCAAGCTGGCGCACCGCTTTGACCACTTCATAGGGCGCGCCGATATCTTTCGCGTAGGTCATCAGCTCTTCTTCAGGCATATTTTGCAGGCGCTTAATCTCACCCAACACGCTGCGCGCATGGCGAACCGCTTCGACCACATCGCCAGTGCCGGGTTCACCCTTGGTGCGCAGCATTGCTGCGCCTTCGCCCAGTCGGCGTAAGGCTTCACCCAGGTTGCGGCATCCGCACACAAAAGGTACTTCAAAAACGTGTTTGTTGATGTGATAGGCTTCATCAGCGGGGGTTAACACCTCGGATTCATCGATAAAGTCCACGCCGAGGGATTCCAAAATTTGGGCTTCAACAAAATGTCCGATGCGGCATTTAGCCATCACCGGGATAGAAACCGCATCCATGATTTTGATAATTAACTCGGGGTCGCTCATGCGGGCAACTCCGCCATGGGCGCGAATGTCTGCGGGAACGCGCTCCAGCGCCATCACTGCGACTGCACCAGCATCTTCAGCGATCTTCGCGTGATCGGACGTGACCACATCCATGATCACTCCGCCTTTTAGTTTCTGTGCCAGGCTTTTTTTCACCTCAAAAGCCGCAATTTGTTGTTCCATAGAGCCTCCAAAAGAATGTTTGTCATACAAATTTTACCACACATGAGGTCAAGCAACAATCAACACACGCAGCGTGGTGAAAAGAAATATAAAACTGAAATTAACTCAGTTAATCAAATTTTATCGACGTAGCGGGTGTCATCCAGGGAGTTTTTTGTCCCGCGCAGAACAGGTTTTTCTTCAGCCGTTGTTTCTTGGGATGGCAATAAGGCTTCTTCGGCTGCGCTAAGCTCTTGCGGGGTGGCGCGCCTGGTGATGCTCCATTTCCCGCAGTGCTCACAACGGTCGAATTTCCCAACGATCATATTGATTCCCCAGATGTGGCGTGGGAAAGGGCGCCCGCACCTGGGGCAGATCGCGGCGCCTGACAGCCCATAACTCCCGGGTTTGCCAGGTTCCCCACTTTGGCGAGGCCTTCGTTTATTACCCAGCGCCAGCACCAACCCATAGATCGCCAGGGAAAATAAAAGGATTGCACCCAGTCCGCCAAATATCAACGCCAGGATGCGCTTTTCGGCTTCAGGTGTGATAAAGTTCAGGTGGACTGCAGCAGTGGTCTCCTCCCGACCGTCGTGCAGGGTCACCCGCGCGCGCAGCAGGCGAAGACCAAATCCATACTGGTCCGTATGGAATTGGAACGAAAAAGGCGCCTCTTCTACCAGGGTCATCAGCTCATCATCGATGAAAAATTCAACCGCGGCAACCTGGTGGACGTCGCCTTTAATGCTGATGGATAATTGACCCCTGACGTTAATTCCTTCGCCATAACCATAAAGTCTGCGCCAGCTGACTTGATACTCCTCATCCTGGGCGGAAACGGGCAGGGCAATCATCATTAACAGGGTTGTGATTAACAAAGCCAGGCTGAGGTTTTTACATTTCGCCATCGGCGGTGATCCTTATTTCCAGCGAGTGAGAATCGTCTCACGCTGAAAGATGCTGACGCCCAGGTAAATCAACCCAATATCGACCAGCGCCAGGCCCCCGATAAAACTGAACATCACCAGCAGGTTGATGACGATCACCCCGGCCAGCTGGGCAAAAAGCGCTGCCAGCACCGGGACAATCAACAGGACAGATATTTGTTCAGCCACGCGGGGATCGTTTACTCGCGAAGAAACAAACAGGGAAAAATTTACTGCGGCAATCGCCATCAATGGCCCGGCAACCAGCACGGCCAACAGCCAGGTTGGGCTGATAATGTAACGCATAACCGGGGCGGAAACGCCAATCAGCGGCAGTGCGATCAAAAAAAGCCCAAAAGAAATCCATCCAGCCAGGATGGCAGGGATGGCGGCAGCCAGGCTTTTCCCTGCCAGCAGCTCGAAAGTAGAAATAGGCGTTGCCAGCAATGGCTCCAGGCTGCGGGTGGTTTTTTCCCCGACCACGCTGTAAGCGGCAATGGTGACCGGGATGATCACCGGTATCATCATAAACAGGAGCATGAACATATTGATCAGATACACCTGCATACAATCGCCCGGGGTCATCTCTGCAGCGCAAAAGGATAGGAGCGCCGGCGGAAGTTCAGAAAAATCACCTGCAATTTCACCCCCCATGCTTTGCCCGGTTAAAAACAACATGAGCACCGGCAAAGCCACTAAAAACAAGGGTATGAAGATCAAGGTGAACAGGACCATCTTATGCTGAAAAACCTCTGCCCATTCTTTGTCGATAATTGTCCAGATGTGTTTCATGGCTCGGTTACCTCGGGTTGATTTTCTCCCATGGTTTGCATGTAGATTTCTTCTAACGAGTGGCGTAATTCACCGACGAACTGAACATCAGCCCCTGCGGTCACCAGGGTACGAATAATTTGGGGATTTAAGTTTTCCGGGTCTTCGGTAGTAATCACCAGTTTGCTTTCAACCTGTGAAATATCTTGAACGCTGGGCAGCGCCTGAAGTTGTGGCAGCCAGGCGGGGTCAACCGTACGTAAATGAATGACAATTTTCCGCCCGAAGAATTTTACGCGCAGGTTCTGGGAGGTGTCGACCTCGATCAGGTGAGTTCGAAAGAGACCGATCCGGTCGCACAGGCGGTCGGCTTCGTTGAGGTTGTGCGTACACATGAAGATCGTCCGCCCCTGGGAGCGCAGTTCTTCGATAAAACTGCGCACAAGCAAGGCGGCTTCCGGGTCCAACCCGCTGGTAGGCTCGTCAAGGAACAATAACCGGGGTTCATGCAGCAAAGCCCGGCAGATCGCCAGCTTTTGACGCATCCCTTTAGAGAAACTACCCACGGGATCGTCGCGGCGCTCCCACAAGCCGAGCATTTGCAGGTATTTTCGAACCTGGCCTTCTACGTCTTCAACGTCGTACAGCTTCGCATAGATAGTGAGGTTTTTAAAGGCACTCAAGCGTTCATACATCCCGGGGTTTTCCGTCAATATTCCCACATTGCGGCGGATATCCTGGTCACTTTCGCCCAGTGGATAACCGCACACCCGGGCTGTGCCGGTTGTGGGTGCAATCAGGCTGGTGAGCATGCGGATCGTGGTGGTCTTGCCTGCCCCGTTGGGACCTAAAAAGCCAAACACCTCGCCTTCCTGAACGTTCAGGGTCAGATCAACCACCGCTGGAATGTCAACGCCTTTTTTGATTTTAAATATTTTCGTCAAATTTTCAGTTTCTATCATATCAAGCTTTCAAATCGGTCAATAGAAATCCGTTGTTGATTTTTATTGTACTTCAAGAAAAAGCCAACCAGTAAACGGCGATTCCAAAGGTCACCGCAACGTTGAGGGAGGTCTTTAACCCGCTCATTGGCACTGAAAGTACCAGGTCGGCAATTTCCAGCAAGCCAGGATCAACCCCCGCCTGTTCATTGCCCACCACCAGAACCAGGGGTTGTGCGCTGCAAATTGAGAGGTCAACCGAGAAAAGGGGTTGAGATTCCGGCGTGGTTTCCAGTGCCAGGATGCAATATCCCCGGGTATGTAATTCTTTTGCCAGGTCAAGCGCGTTTAAGTGCGCTGACCAGGGGAGCGTGTGTTCAGCGCCCAGGGCAGTTTTTTGAAGGGCTGGATGTTTCGCAGGGTTGGGGGTGATCCCGCACAGGTAGATGTGCTGGGCGCCCACGCCATCTGCGGTGCGAAAGATCGCGCCGGTATTATGTGCGCTGCGAATGTTATCCAGCAGCACGTTGATTTGCCGTTTGGGATGAATGCAGCGATTCTCAGGCCCACGGTGCTGGAAGGATTCTGCCGCACGGGTCATCGGTAAACCGCAAAGGGGACAGTAAGCGCCCGAATGCACCGCCGGGTCAATCGGCATTCGCAGGCGGCAATCCGGATGTGTGCATTGTCGAACTTCGTACATGGTCACGCTCCTTTGCCCAGGAACACAGGATGGGCTCCCTGCTGAGGGATATAATTTTAACGTATGTTGTCGCTTTAAGTGTCTCCATGGATGCACCTGTTTCCAGGCGATTAAAAGCCAAACGCCTGGGTGAGGGGGGCACCCAGACGTTTGACGATCATAAATATATCATGGTCGCCTGTGGATTGCAAGGGTTAAGAGGTTAAATTCACATTAGTGTTTTAATGTTTATTGCCTCCGGTGCCCAGTACTGCGTTCAGACCAATCCCGAGAGACATGGGCGATCAGAACCTGGGTGGGAAAATCCTGGGACTGTGTATCTACCAGGTAACCCGGCGACCAGAAGTCGCCGATGTTTTCATCGGTTTGCAAGGCGGGAAAAGCTTCGAAGATCCGTTTTGAAGTCCACTGCCTGACAGCAGCCAGCGTTTTCAGGGTCAGGCATTCGGGAAAATCCAGCAGGGTCCATTTAAAATAATCGGGTCGAATAGAAATCAGATCCAGTTCCCAGCCATAAATTTGGCTCAATTCTGGCATCCAGACCCGCAAATCTTGTGCCAGTTCACCTAAAAGATAGTGTTCTTTCATGCGCGGGACTAGGTAGAAGGAGGTGTCATAAACCGTTGCTGCCAGGGTAGCCAGGTCGTCATTTGAGGCAGGTTGAAAGTCGGGTTGCTGGTCGCCAGGTGCCTGACTGCTGGATTCAACAGCGCCCGGTTGACGGGCTGAATATCGGTCATCGATTTCTTCCGCGGGCTGGTCCTTGATCCCCGCTTGAAGAATGCTGGCCAGGTCCTCTTCGGCTGGCGATTTGGGTTCCAATGGCTGCCAGGAGCGGTTTGCCGAAAGGTCAGCTTGAGAAGGCTTCACTTTGTGATCAGAAACTCCTTGACCCTGTTTTTCTGCTGGTTTTTTTGGCTTTGCAGACACCATTTCATCCTTATCGTGCTGGGCTGTATTCCATTCTAATTGTCATTTATTTGATGTAGATTTCTGTTACCTTGCAAGGATTGTTCCAGCCCCATCACAACACCTGCGAGAATATTCTCAAACCCATTTTCAAGCCGCAAGAATTTCTTCAAATCATCGGGGTTTGACCCTTCAGTTTGATGAGACCGTGTTCACGCAGCCATTTTTGACCAGCTCTACGCCACAATGTTGGCTGAGATGGAGCTGTTTTTAATAATATAAGCAACTTCAGTGTAATTATTATACTGGAAGATTTCGTCGGTTTACCCGGTTGCGGAGTGTGGCTCTGGTCATCTATAGAGGATCATTGTGCATGCATTGACTCGTACTTTGCGGGTGATTGCCAACAAGGGCTTCACCGGACCCCAAGGAGATGAAGGCGTACAAGAATTGCACCTGGTGCTTCACGCCTGATTTGATAAAACCAAATGCCAGCCTATTGACGCCCGAATATTACTCTTCTGAATTAACTCAGTATCATTATTAGCGGTGAAAATACCGCTTTCCAGCGAGCAATAATCAAGACATGTCCTGGGCAACGGGTGGTGATGCCAATTCTTATGCCTATACCCGGACTGACTTCGGTATAATTAAAGTGATCTGGGCAGCAATAGCGATCATGCATGAGAATGGATAGGAATATCAAAGCAGAAAGGAAATTCAATAGATGAAAGAATACGATGTGATTGTGATTGGCGCCGGACCTGGCGGGTACGTCGCCGCCATCCGTAGCGCCCAACTGGGAAAGAAAACTGCCATCATTGAAAAGCGCTTCCTCGGCGGCGTGTGTTTAAATGTGGGTTGTATCCCATCAAAAGCCCTGCTCAAGAACGCCGAAATTGCCCACACCCTTCGGGAACGGGGCAAGGAATTCGGGTTCAAGCTGGATAACCTTGAGCTGGATTACAGTGTTGCCCATGACCGCAGCCGCAAGACCTCTGACCGGCTGGTGCGTGGCATCCGCTTCCTGATGAAAAAGAATGAGATTGATGTGCTGATGGGCGCAGCCAAACTGACCGCCAGGGATACCGTGGAAGTGACACCGGCGGAGGGCGAGCCCGAAGTTCTTAAAGCCAGGGATATTATCATCGCCACCGGTGCACACTCTTTCAGCATCCCGGGTGTGGAAGTGGACGGCGAAAAGGTCGTTGATTACGAGGTCGCCATCCTGCGAGACACGCTGCCAGAATCAGCGGTGATTATCGGCGGCGGCGCTATCGGCGTGGAGTTTGCCACCATCTGGAGCGCCTACGGTGTCCAGGTGACGATCATCGAGATGCTTGATACGCTCCTGCCGCTTGAAGACCCGGCGGTGGGTAAGGAGATCGAAAAAGCCTATAAAAAGCGCGGCATTAAGGTGATGACCGGCTCAAAGGTGAAGGGCGTCACAACCAACACGAAGGGCACCTCCGTTACCGTGGAAACCGGGGAGGGCGAAGAGGTTATCGATGCGGATCTGACCCTGGTCGCAATCGGTTTCAAACCCAACAGCCAGGGCCTGGGTTTGGAAGACGTGGGGGTCAGGCTCAGCTCGCGCGGTCACATCGAGGTCGATGAACGCATGGCCACCAGCGTGGAGGGCATCTGGGCGATTGGTGATGTGACCGGTAAACTCTTGCTGGCGCATGTAGCCTCTGCGATGGGGATCGTCGCTGCAGAAAACATTGCCGGCGTCGAGACCGTGACCCTGGATTATGACATGATGCCCCGCGCCACCTACTGTTCCCCACAGACTGCCTCCTTTGGGTACACCGAGGACCAGGCTAAGGAAAGGGGCTACGATGTAGCGGTTGGCGAGTTCCCCTTCCAGGCCAGCGGCAAGGCGCTCGGATTGGGCGATTATACCGGCTTTGTGAAGATCGTCAGCGACAAGAAGTACGGCGAAATCCTCGGCGCACACATGGTCGGCCCGGATGTATCGGAACTGCTGCCTGAACTGACCCTGGCGCAGCGCTTTGAGCTGACCACCCACGAGATTGCCCGCAACGTGCATGCCCACCCCACCCTGAGTGAGGCTATCATGGAGGCAGCTGCGGACGCCCAGGATGAGGCCATACATATTTAATGTTTATGGATTAAAATATCAACAACAGGCGGACCACAATCCCCAGCATAACGCCCGTGTCATCGCACGGGCGTTATGGATTAATTATCCTCGTTGTCACGTGGTTGGTTGCGGGATCATGCGCGGGCGGCGTGATTGTCAGCGGGTTTTGACAACCGGCAATGAAATATCCATTTCCTGGGGGTTTACGATTGCGTTTACGCGGTGCTGGTTGAGGAAACTGGGAGGCTCTTTCTCGACCGCCATCCGAAGGACGCGTGACCTAAACCACCTGTAATTGGGACCCCAGGGGCGTCTTTTCTACTTCAATGCGGGTGGAGAAGGCATCTTTGAGCTCATCCAGGTGGGTGATGACCAGAATCTTCTCAAAATCTTCCTTCACCAGGTTGATGGCTTCCACCAGGAGCTGCCGACCCTGGGCGTCCTGGCTGCCAAAGCCCTCATCGATCACCAGGGTTTGTAAACGCGCGCCTGCCCGGTGGGCTAACATCTGGGAAAGAGCCACCCGGATGGCAAAGTTAACCCGAAAGGCCTCCCCTCCCGAGTACATTTCGTAATCTCGCTGACCAACACCGTCACTGATGACCATGTCCAACGTTTCTTTGAGGTCTTCCCGGTTGGCATCTTTGTATTCACGCTGGGTGACGAAATTAAAGGACATGCGCCCATTGCTCAAGCGCGAGAGCAGGGCGTTGGTCGCGGTTTCAATCTCGGGCAGGGCTTGCTCGATCAACAACGCCGGGATGCCATCCTTGCCAAAGGCGCGCTCGAGTTGTTTGAGGTCTGCGATCTGCTGGGACAGCCCTTCCCGCTCTTCCAGCATGGCGGACTTGCGCTGTTTGAGGCTTTCCAAAGCGACCACGTTTTGGGTTGCCCCACCCACATCCTGGCGGAGTTGATTTTCCTGCTCCTGAATATCATACAATGCGGTTTCTGCCTGGTTCAAATCGGGCATCGCAGCTTGTGCGGCTGCATACTGGATGGCTGCCTCGTCATGAGTGGATGTCATTTTCTCCAGGTTTTCTTCCAGATTGACCAACTGGTTCTCTAAGCTGGCAATTTCCCGTTCAATCGGCGCCAGGGTGGCCCGGGCTGTTTCCAGGCGGCGGAGTTGTTCTTGCGCCTCCCGGCCGGCGTTTTCAGCCTGGCGCAATTTTTCGTGTGCTTCCAGGTCGTAGCCCAGGGCTGTCATCTCGGCGTCAATCTCTGCCAGGCGGGTGCGCGCCTCCGGAGCGAAGGTACGGGTTTCAAGCGCTGCGCGAATCTCCGCCAGCCGTGACGCCCCATTTTTCTCCCAGGCCTGCTGCTGCGCGGTTAAATGTGAAATTTGGAGTTCATGCTGGTCTGCCTGGCGGGTGATCTCACGCAGGCTGACCTCCACGCTGTTCAGGTCGGCCAGCTTTACACCGATGCGGCTCAGCTTTTCTTCGACTTTTTCTAATAACTTCTTATTGGCACGATAGCGATCTCCCAACCCAAGTCCGTCTTGTTGCAGGTGCTCAATCAGGGTCTTCCGGTCGTCGGTGTTGAGGGGGCCTCCGCACAGCGGGCATTCCACGCCTTTGGCGGCCTGCAATTGCTCAATATGCGCTTGAAGCTCGTTCATCTCATCCCTCAGGCGCGGGTTTTCAGCTTTGGCTTCAGCCTGTTGCGTTTGCAAATGTGCTGCCTCTGCTTGCAGCAATCCGCGCTCTTCCAGTTTTTGGTTAGCAATGGCAATTTTTTCCCTTGAGGTGCTCAACTGCTGGGTCAAGGTTTCCAGTTCATTAAGGCTTTCCAACAGGGTGGTGTGTTGCTGTGTCAGTCCTGCCAGAGCCTCGCTCAGGCGGGCTCCCTCCGCCTGGACGATGCGCAAGGGTTCCTGCCGCAGGGATTCATGCTGACTGAACTGGATCGCTACGGCTTCCATGGCTTCCAGGGCACGGTAAGCTGACTGCCAATCCTGGTAAGCCTTTTCGATTGCTGGGGCAGAACTCAGCACTTTGGCGTAACCCAATTTCTCCTCGCGGCGTGTAGATAAAGTCTCCAGGGCTTGATCCCGGTTACGGGTGATGATATCGATTTGATTTTGATAGGCAGTCAGCATCCGAGATTGCTCACCCAGGGCGGCGAGCATGCTGCGGATATTTTCTAGGATGGATGCCCGTTCCTGACGCTGCTTGGATAAGTCTACCAGCCGGGTTTCCAGGGTTTTCAAGCGTTCAATGCGCTGTGGTTCGTCGTCAAGCTCGCTTTGGATCTCGCTCAGGCGACCTTCCAGGGATTTGACGGTTTTTTCAAAATCGCGGCGTTTCTGGCTGGCGGCATCCCGGTAGGTTTCCCATATTTCGAGCCCTAATATATTGTTGAGAATTCGTTTTCGATCAGCCGGCCTGGCGCTGGCAAACTGGTCTGCTTTGCCCTGCAAGAAAAAAGAGGCGTTGGTGAAGGTGTCAAAATTCATCCGCAGGGTTGTTTCGATTTTTGCATTCGTCTCGCGCAGGGTGTGCTCGGTGAGGGGTTTCCAGTAGCTGGCTTCTCCCGCGTCAGACCCGATGAAAAAATCCACCGTTACGGACTTGCCGCGCGGGTTGATACGCTGCACCCGGTAGCGAGCGCCCTCAAAGTCAAAATCGAATATAACCACAGCAGCCTTCACCGAGGGGTGATTGTTGATGATGGATTCATCGCGTTTACGAGCGTGTCCAAACAAAGCCCAGGTCATCGCGTCCAGCAGGGCAGACTTGCCTGCCCCATTAGGGCCTGAGACGCACGCCAGGTTGAAACTTGTGAAATCCAGTTCAACCGCTTCTCGGTAAGACAGAAAACCTTCAATGTGTAATTTTACAGGAATCATCTTAAAAACCGTTTTTCGCCCAGGATATTTTGATTGTTGTGGGAACCTTCCTGGCGCAGCAATCCTCAAGTTTGAGCTGATTATCGATCAGGCAAACTGGCATACTTCCCTTAATCATACTGGAAGATTTATTTTCGTATTTTACGATAGCTTGCAGAGAGAGGCAAGCCGCAGGAATGGGACCGGTGGATTCCCGGTCTGGTCGAATAATTATTTAAAAACGATCGGATTGCAACAACTTTTTGTTATTGTCCGGGTGCGCCTTGTGGAACGGAGTAAAAAATGATTGACATGTTTCAGGTTGTGCCAGTGTGGGGTTAAAGAGGCTGTCGAAAAACAAATGGTGTTTAATAATTGGTTTATGAAGCAATACCATTATTTTTATTAAATACGATTTTAACAAATATTATATCAATTCGTAGGGGCAACCCTCCGTGGTTGCCCTGGGCGGACATGGAAGTCCGCCCCTACGGTGAAATTATCGATGACAACCCCGGTGACCCGGTGGCGCTCAACCCCGGTCACCCGTAGGGGCAACCCTCCGTGGTTGCCCTGAGCGGACATGGAAGTCCGCCCCTACGGTGAAATTATCGATGACAACCCTGGTGACCCGGTGGCACTCAACCTCGGCCACCCGTAGGGGCAGGTCTCTGTGCTTGCCCTGGGCGGACATGGCTCGATACCCTTGCAGGGCACAGGGAGTGCTTCGCGAAAGTCCGCCCCTACAAATGACGCTGAATTAAGAGCGAACCCATTTTCAATACCCGCGCTAAAATAATTTGACAATGATCACCCCAGTGGATATACTTCAAACAGATATTAACCGATAACCTTCGGGGCAGGGTGCGGGTCAGATGACCTAATTCCCGATCGGTGGTAATCCCGAAAAAGGGAGAGCCCACGAGCGCCATCCTGGGCGCATGAACCGGTGAGAAGCCGGTGCCGGCGGTGACAGTCCGAATGAGAGAAGGTCGGTGCATCCACCTGGATGATTGCCCACGCCCCGTATTAATGAATCGGGGCTTTTTTAATGAAGAGCGACACAGGAAAAGAAACCACTCCCCAATCGACAGGCCTGTTTTCGCGCCTGTTGTACCTGGCAGCATCCCTGCTGATTGGCGTCTTGCTCTGGCAGGCTGCGACCATGGTGTTCGGCTTGCCGGCGTTCATCCTGCCCGGCCCAGGGCAGGTTTGGCGGCGATTTATCCAATCCCTGGCGGAGGGTCAACTGCAACAGCATACCCTGACCACCCTGTTCGAGGTTTTAGCCGGGCTGCTCATCGGCGGCTTGGCGGCGACCAGTTTGGGGTACCTGTTAGCCAAATCGGCTCCTTTGGAGAAATTACTCTCTCCCTACCTGGTCGCCAGCCAATCCCTGCCGGTGGTTGCGATTGCGCCGCTGTTGGTGATCTGGTTTGGCCCGGGAATTTTCTCTAAGATCCTGATTTGCAGCCTGACTGTATTCTTCCCGATTTTGATCAACACCGTCGTTGGCTTGCGAGAAGTGCCTAACGATCTGCGCGACCTGATGCGCACCTTAAAAGCCAGCTCAACCCAAACCCTGTGGAAATTAGAGGTTCCCGCGGCACTGCCGATTTACATGGGCGGTTTGCGCGTTGGCGCCACCCTGTCTGTGATTGGTGCGGTCGTTGGCGAACTGGTTGGCTCGGATCGCGGGCTGGGGTTTCTGATCAACATCGGGCGCGGGCAATATGACACCGCGCTGGTATTCGTGGCAATTTTCACCCTGGTGTTTTTGGCCGTGACTTTGTACGGTCTGGTTTTATTGATAGAAAGGCAATTTTTGTCGTGGCAATCCTGGCGCCAGGATGTCCGATGACCCAAAACGCGATTGAAGGAGCGAGCTCTTATGAAAAATAAACCTGTACTGATTCTGACTGCCCTGCTGATTTTCCTTGTCCCAATTCTTTCAGCATGCCAAGCGACTCAAACACCGGAGCAATCCGGGCCAATTCCGGTGCGATTAACCCTGGGGTACATTCCGAACATTCAATTTGCGCCAATTTACGTCGCGATTGACAGGGGTTATTTCTTGGATGCAGGTTTTGATGTGCAACTGGAATACGGCAACGAAGCGGATGCGGTCGCCCTGATTGGTGCAGGTGAGCAAACCTTTTCTATTGCCAGCGGTGAGCAGATCCTGCTGGCGCGTGCCCAGGGTCTGCCGGTGACCTATGTCGCCGCCTGGTACAGTGAATACCCGGTCGGTGTGGTCTCATTGACCGATTACCGCATCCGGGTACCTGAAAATTTACGCGGGGTTAAGGTCGGCCTGCCCGGTCTGTACGGCGCCAGCTATATTGGGATGATTGCCCTGCTGGAGGCTGGCGGAATGACCGAGGACGATGTTAACCTGTTCTCAATCGGTTTCAACCAGGTAGAGGCGATAGTCAGCGGGCAGGTGGAATCGGCGGTGATTTATCTGGCCAATGAACCCGTTGTGCTGCGGTCGCAGGGGTATTCAGTGGATGTTGTGCGTGTGGCTGATTACATGCAACTGGTTTCCAACGGTTTGGTGACCAACGAAGCGACGATCAAGAAGAATCCTGAGATGGTGAAAGCTTTTATCGGCGCGATGCTGCAGGGGATTGCAGATACGGCTGATAATCCAATTGCAGCCTTCGAGATCAGTAAAAAATACGTTGAAAACCTCGCCGATGCGAATACGGACCTGCAACGACAGATACTGGGCGAGTCAATTACCTTATGGCAGACCGAGCGCCTGGGGTACACCGATCCAGCGGGATGGATCAACATGCAGACGGTACTGTTAAAAATGGGCTTATTGACCGAGACCCAGGACCTGGACAAGGCATTTACGAATGAATTCCTGCCCTGAAGCAGCGCTGAGCGTCCACAACCTGGATGTGATCTTCCGAGATGCCAGCGGTGTGGTGCATGCCCTGCATGATCTGACCTTCAGCCTGCCGCCCAACGGATTTCTTTCGTTGATCGGGCCTTCTGGTTGCGGCAAGAGCACCCTGTTAAGGGTTTTAGCCGGGCTGGTGCCGCCCACTGCTGGCGAAGTGTGTTATAACACCGACCAACCCAAAATCGGCATGGTGTTTCAAAAAGCGAACCTGATGCCCTGGCGAAGGGTGCTGGAAAATATCAGCCTTCCCCTGGAATTAAAGGGGCTGCCCAAGAAAACAATCCTGGACCGGGTTCATGAAGTGATCCGTCAGGTGGGGCTGGAGGGCTTTGAGCGCGCCTACCCGCGCGATCTCTCGGGTGGGATGGCGCAGCGTGTGGCGATTGGGCGTTCGTTGATCCAGGACCCTGATATTCTATTGCTGGACGAACCCTTTGGCGCTCTGGATGCGCTGACCCGCGAGCGGATGGGGGATGAATTACAGCATATCTGGCATGCGCACAAAAAAACCGTGGTTTTAGTAACCCATTCAATCCCCGAAGCGGTGTATCTTTCTGACCAGGTTCTGGCGCTCTCCTCACGACCGGGCAGCATCGTCCTCGATATGCCGGTCGACTTGCCTCGGCCGCGCACATCGGAAATACGTTATTCAGATTCCTTCAGTAAGTTGACGCATAAACTGCGCGATACGCTTCAAGAAGACAACACCATGATCACATGATGTCATTCGGTCGCCTTGATTGACGCACGCTGAAATCTGAGCAGAATGATGATGCCCAGTCCGAGCAGCGAGGCTCCAAACACAACCAGAATCATCGCAAATCCACCAAAACGATCAAACATCTGGCCCAATAATAATGGCAGGATCATCATTCCCAGGCTCGAACCCAGGAAGAGCAGCCCCGTGACCCGACCGGTCATGTTCACCAGGGTCTTCGCATATGATAAAAGCGTTGGGAATAAGATCGAGGTCGCCAACCCTACCCCGGCTGCGCCAATCCACATCATCACCGGGTGGATCGGCCAAATTAGAAGAAATATGACTACCAGGGTCAATAAGGAGAAATTGAACAGAACCATCGTACCGGGGGCAACCTTTTTTGATATCGGGATGGCGATCAGCCGACCCAGGGACAGGCTGGCCCAAAACAGCGCGGTGATCCGTGATGCCGTAGCGATGTCTGCAATCCCTGATTCAGAGACATAGCTAAAAATCCACCCGCTGAAGCCAATCTGGACCCCTACGGCAAAAAAGATGGCCAGTATCAACATAAGTATGATACCCACATGATGCACTTTTTCTGGGCTTTCGGTTTTAACTGCTGCCGGGTTTTCAGGTGAAGGGGAGCTGACCAACCCCAGCAATCCTGGGATGAACAGCAGCATCAGCGCCCAGATAGCCCAGCTCAGACTGCCGCCAGTCCATCCCAGGACGGTCGTAATGATCAGCGGTGTAAAAAATGCGCCGATACCAAAAATAAAATGCAGGGCATTTAAATAAGGACCCACGCCTGATTGAAAAATCCATACCATGTTTAAGTTTGTACCCACATCGATGGCTCCAACGCCCAAGCCGAAAAAGAACAGCACGATCAACAAGGTGGAGAACCAGGACATCAACGGGATCAGAAAACCGGTCAGTATCATCACTAATAAAAACAGGGTCATCAGACGATGGGTTCTAACCCGGTCAAACAACCAACCCCCGCTCAGTGAGCCGATCAGATACCCCAGGTTCTGTGCAGTAAAAGCGAAACCCATCTGACCCAGGGAAACGCTGACCTGATCCGCTAAAAAAGGCAGCAAGGGGCCGAGCATGGAAATGCCGATCCCCACGGAGATGTATACAATGGCGTAAATCAGAAATCGCCTTGCATTAAGTGAGCCAGGGTTTGAAAATAGAGCAATTTTTTTCACATCAATGCCTCGTCGTGCCTCAATTTTGGTAACTCAGTAATGTTATCATCAAAGTCAAACTTCGCAACCCGTTTCCGATGGACAAACCCCGAGCAGCTCATTCTTGAAAATTAGTTACTATTTACTATATGGAAGAAACCAAACATCTGAATAACCCGAAGCATAATTGTTATCATCCTAAGTTATAATAGATTAACAGAACCACTGGTAGTAAGGCGCATTATTATGATCAAGAAATCTGACAAATTTGATACAAGTGCAGATATTGTTTACTTTAATGGTGATGTTAACGATTTGCTGGTTGACATTCCAAATGAATTTGTTCAGCTTATTGTGACCTCGCCCCCTTACAACCTGGGTAAGGAGTATGAAGAAAAGACTGATATTGATAATTATCTCAAACAACAAGAGAAAATAATTACACAATGTGTACGGGTCCTTAAATCAACTGGAAGTATTTGTTGGCAAGTTGGTAATTATGTCGGAAATGGCGAGATTATTCCGCTTGATATTATATTGTTTCCAATTTTTTCCAATCTGGGTTTACATTTGCGTAATCGGATCGTTTGGCATTATGGGCACGGACTGCATGCAACAAAACGGTTTTCCGGACGATATGAAGTCATCCTCTGGTTTACAAAAACTGATCAATTTGTTTTCAATCTTGATTCAGTACGTGTGCCACAAAAGTATCCACAAAAAAAACATTTTAAAGGACCCAAAAAAGGACAGTTGTCCGGTAACCCCCTGGGCAAGAATCCGTCAGATGTTTGGGATATTCCAAATGTAAAATCTAATCATGTTGAAAAAACAACACATCCGTGCCAATTCCCAATCGAGCTTATTGAACGCCTGGTATTGTCAATGACAAACGAAAATGATTGGGTATTTGATCCTTTTATGGGTGTTGCCTCCACAGCCGTAGCCAGTTTATTACATCGTCGAAAAGTCATTGGTGCAGAAATTGTTGAAGACTATGTGAACATTGGATGGGAAAGAATTAGACTCGCTGAAGAAGGCAATTTGCGGATCAGGCCCATGAATCGACCTGTGTATAACCCCGATAGCCCCGACTCTTATGTTCCCCCAAAACAAGTAGCTCTTGATTCAAGCTATTCAAAAACGCAATTACAGCTTTTTGAAAAGGCAAAAATAAAACACAAACAGGATCTGTGACAATGAAAATCGTTTATGAATATTCCCATTTAGGCGGATCGGAAATATTACAGGTCAGATATCCGGAAATAAACTCTGAAATTGCTCAAGTAATTTCTAATGTTTCAGCGTTGAGATTGAAAAAAAGCAAAGAAAAAACCATGGCTGGGAAAATGCTCTTCTCCCCTACAAATATGAACAGTCAGTTTAAGAAACAATTTCATGATCACGGCTTTAGAGAAATTCGAGATTATTACACTATCGAGATTCCAAATCATTGCGTGAGAATCTCAAGAGCTTATAAACAAATTGATTTTGTTAAACAAAAAGTTCTCGTTGAAGTTCAATTCGGCAAATATGCTTTTATGTTTTATGATATGGCAAAATTTCAATACTTCTTCAACGAAAACAAAGCAGATGTTGGCGTTGAAATTGTTCCTTGTTATTATTTACAGCGCGAAATGTCCTCAGGCGTTTCCTATGGTGAACAATTGATTTATGATATTGAACGGTTAAAAAGACATTTTCCAGCAGTCCCAGTTAAAGTAATTTTGATCGATGTAGAAAATGAAAAATAGCTTACCCTGGTTATCATCTAAGAAAATGTAAAGTAATTTTGTAATTATTAAAGGAATTCTTATGCCCCGCCCATTAAAAATTGTTATCCCGATGGCCGGTTATGGCACCCGCCTGCGCCCGCTGACCTGGAGCAAGCCCAAGCCGTTAGTTCCCCTGGCGGGGAAAACCGTCCTGGACTACCTGGTAGACATGTTTCGCAGCGCCCCGGACTTTGAACAGGCTGAATTTGTGTTCATCCTCGGGCCGACTATGGGCGAACAGATACAGGAATACACATCCTGGCACTACCCGAACTTAAAGGTCCACTATCCCATCCAGCCGGAGATGATCGGTCAATCCGATGCTTTCTGGCAGGCGCGGGAATTTTTGCACGGGTCGATGTTAATGGCCTTTTCCGACACCCTGATTGAGATCGACTTTTCATCCCTGAAGGATGAACAGGCAGACGGCATCGCCTGGGTCAAGCCGGTACCTGATCCGCGACGCTTTGGCGTGGCAGAGGTTGATGAAAACGGGTGGGTCACCAGGCTGATTGAAAAGCCCCAATCGATGGACAACAACCTGGTGCTGGTCGGGTGTTATTATTTCCGTGAGGCTGAAGAACTACTTTCAGCGATTAAAGCCCAGAAAGAACAGGACCTTTCTCTTCGGGGAGAATTCTACCTGGCAGATGCGATCAATATCCTGTTGGAACGTGGGTTTAATATGCGCACAGAAATCGTGGATACCTGGCTGGATGCCGGCACAATCGCTGCCACCATCGAGACCAACCGCTATTTGATGGATCATGGCCGAGAAAACAGCGCAGCATGGTCAAACCTGGAAGATAGCCTGATCATCCCGCCGGTTAACCTGCACCCTTCAGCGCAGATTCGCAAGTCTACCATCGGGCCGTATGTTTCCCTTGGAGAGGGAACGCTGGTTGAGAACAGCCTGATCGAGGATGCTATCATCGGATCCGGGACTGTGATCACCGACTGCAAGCTGGAGACCTCGTTGATCGGGGATCGGGTAATGATCAGCGGTATGAGCGGTAAGTTCAATTTAGGAGATGACAGCCAGGTGCAGAGATGAAAGTTCAGGTGGAATCTTATGCAGGCAGCAACCACCCCGAAACGCCGCGTACCATAATCTGGGAAGGCCAGCGCTATACCGTCCAAAAGGTTCTTGAACGTCGAAGAGAACCGCATGGGCTCGGCTTTCTGGTGCACTGTATTCCGGGTGACCAAATATGCGATCTTTTTTATCTGTTAGAAACAGAAGAATGGCAGATAAACCCCCACGGGACTGCCTTTATTGATCAACTATCTCAAGAAACAAGGAAATAAGGAGTTAATATGGCAAAACGATATTTATCCAAGACCGTTAAAGCGTTAAAACCATCAGGAATCCGCAAGTTTTTTGATATCGCAGCAACAATGAAAGACGTCATCTCACTGGGGATCGGAGAACCGGATTTCACAACGCCACAACCTATTATCGATGCGGGGATTCGAGCACTACAGAAAGGTGAAACCCATTACACCTCCAACGCGGGCATCTTGCAACTACGGCAGGCGATCGCAGAAAACCTTGAAAGGCTATACGGCGTCCGTTACGATCCTGTGAGTGAAATCATTATCACAGTGGGGGTGTCTGAAGCGCTTTATCTGACTTTCAGCGCTTTGTTGGATCCGGGCGATGAGGTGATTATCCCGACACCCTGCTTTGTGTCTTACCAGGCTGAAGTTGAATTAGCCGGGGGGATTCCGGTTGAAGTCTATACCAATATGGAAGACGACTTCCAGCCCGACCCGGCTTTGATTGCCAAGGCGATCACGCCAAAAACAAAAGCCATCCTGCTGAGCTACCCCTGCAATCCCTCGGGCGCAGTCGTCAGCCGTGAAAAACTTCTGGCAATTGCTGACCTGGCAGAACAGCATGATTTGCTGGTCGTCTCGGATGAGATTTACGACCGCCTGGTTTATGGTGTGGAACATGTTTGTTTCCCAGCACTGCCCGGAATGCAAAATCGGACCCTCCTTTTGGGCGGGTTCTCGAAAAGCTATGCCATGACCGGTTGGCGTGTCGGCTACGCCGCAGGGCCAGCTGATGTAATCGGCGGGTTGGTACGCATTCATCAGTATTCGGTCATGTCTGCCCCAACGATCTCGCAATATGCTGCACTTGAAGCGCTTAGAATTGGCGAACCCTACGTTCAGGAAATGTTGGCGGAATACGACCGCCGTCGAAAAATGATCCACGCTGGCATGAATGAACTCGGGTTGGACACCTTCGAACCGCATGGCGCTTTTTACGTCTTCCCCAATGTGATCAATACAGGGTTGGATGATGAAACCTTTGCTGAACGGCTGCTGAAAGAAGAAGGTGTGGCGGTTGTGCCTGGCTCTGCCTTTGGAGATGCCGGAGCCGGTTTTGTGCGTTGCTCCTATGCCACCAGTTATGAGAAGATCGAGCAAGCCCTTGAGAAAATCGGCAGTTTTGTAAAGAAGCTTTAATCACACAGCCCTGCGAAACGTGTTGCACAGCCGCTGCTGGTGTTGAAGCGGAATATCAAATTAACCAACTGAATTGACCGCACAACTCCTGCGGGAGGGTTGCGGCATTTTAATTCCCTGGAAAGCAATTATCGCTCATCTTTGATCAATTCGCTTTTATTGACGAACTAATCCAAACTGAATACACTTTAGCTATCATGATCAAGACCAGAAACACTGTATCCGAACGCTGGTGGGACATGTGGGTTGCGTTTTTTGCCATGGGGGTGGTATTGATCGTTTCATGGCGCCTGTGGGTTACGGAATGGACCGGCGATCTTTATATCCTGGTGTTCCTGACCTTTTTTGCTGGGTTAACGGGCCTGGCCCTGGGTTACAGCAAGTTTTCTCCCCAGGTGGCAGCCCTGTTTTCCGCAGTTTACGGCATTTTCTGCATGGGGTGGTTGTTTGGGACAACGGTTGATCTTGATATCACCTGGCGCGAGCGCATCGTTAACCACCTGAGCTGGCGGTTGCAGTTGTCTATTGAGCAGTTTAGCGCCAATCAAGCGGTTACGGACCCGATCCTGTTTCTGGTGATCATGGCCGCCTTGCTGTGGATCATGGGATCGATTGCCACCTTTATCATCGTCCGGCAAGGGTCGGTCTGGCCGGTTCTGATCCCCCTAGGGATTTCGATGCTGGTGGTCAGCCATTATGATCAAGACCTGGCGCGCAATACGCGTTTCTTGATGACCTTTATGTTCTTCACCCTGATCCTGGTTGGGTGGATTAATTTTTTAACCCGCCAAAAACAATGGGACCAGGAAGGCATCAGCACCACCCACGAAACCCACACCGATCTCACCCGGGCTATGATCATCCTGGCATTGATCCTGGTGATCCTGGCGTGGCTGATTCCAATTACACCACAACAAAGAACCCGTTATGCCGAATTGTGGCAGTCGTTAATCGAGCCATGGGAAGAGTTCAAAGAACAATTCGGAGATATCCTCGTGCTTGAAACAACGACGGATACCAAGACAACCACTTTTTTTGATGAAACTATGGCGTTGGGCAGTGGCACACCGGTCGGTGAAGAGGTTGTGTTCACCGTTGATGTCACCATGCCCCCGCCGGCAGCGTATCGTAATTACTGGTACGCCCGCAGCTACGATCTTTATGAAGATGGCAAGTGGACATCCTCCCCCGGGGTCGACAGCACCATGCGATACCCCGATGATTTTGAAATTTTGTTTCCTGAATGGGTGGGTGGACAGCCTGCGGCGTACAGCATGACCTCCCAGGTTGGACGGGTCAATAATCTGGTTGTGACAGGATCGCCCACCCGGGTCGATCGCCCGGTGGAAGTGCTTACCCGCTGGATCTCGCCAACCGAAGAAGACCTGGTTGCATTACTCGCCTCTCCCGAGCTGTACCTGGGTGAAACTTACCAGGTGGAGAGCCTGGTCAGGGTGCCCACCGCCAGCCAACTGCGCCATTCTGAGACGGAATATCCAGACTGGCTGGGGCGTTATACCCAATTACCCGCTGATTTCTCACCCAGGATCACCAGCCTGGCTAAAGACATCGTGAATATGGACGACCACCCCTACGATATGGCTGTTGATATCACACGCTATCTGCGCATCAATATTGAGTATGCGCGCACGATTCCCCCGGTTCCTGCAGGCGCAGACCCAATGGAATGGTTTTTGTTCGATCAGCAGACCGGGTTTTGTAATTACTTTGCGGCTGCCCAGGTGTTAATGCTGCGCTCCCTGGGTATCCCGGCACGTTTTGCGGTCGGCTATGCTCCGGGTGAATATGATTCATTAACTCAAACCTATACTGTGCGCGAACTGGATAGCCACGCCTGGCCCGAGGTGTATTTTGTGGGTTTCGGATGGGTGCCTTTTGAACCCACCGTTTCCCAGCCTGCCCTGGTGCTGCCGAGGGGTTCGGATCGGGGAAGCTCTGATTTTGTCCCCCCGGAACGGGATGAGACGCCCCTCATCGATGACGCTATCGATGAACCTTTACCTGAAGGGGATGAATCGCCTGCGACCGACCTGGAAGAATACGAGGTGCTCCCACCGCGGGTGGAAGGCGGCACCGTGGCCTGGATTTTGCTGATCGTCTTTCTGCTGGGGATGGTTTTGGCGGTGTTTATCTTGCAACGCCCCGATTTATTTAAAATCACCATTGATCCTTTGCCGGTGCTGTTAGAGCGCCTGTTGTTGAAATATGGAAAAACTGTGCCGGATTGGCTGCGACGCTGGAGCGATCTGGCTCGCATGTCGACCGCCCAGAAAGCTTACCGCCGTCTATGCCGCTCGCTTAAAATTCTCGGCCTGCCATCTGACCCGGCGCTGACACCCACAGAGCGCGCAAAAATGCTGACCAGGCGCATTCCCCAGGCGTATCAACCTGCACTGGAGATTGTTGAGCAGTACCACCTGGACCAATTCAGCGACCATTTGATTATCCAGGGGCAGACCACTGCAGCAGGATGGCAGGTGCTCAGAATGGCCCTCAAAACCAGGTTGAGAAACATTTTTACAAAATAATCTGTATAGTAAAATATGTTCTGGGAAATTCTTTGGCTAAATCAGCCTGACCAACTGACGCATGGCCTCCCGGCGCGCGTCGATTAATCCAGGCATCACATCCAGGCCGAAAAATACCCCGGTGCCTTCTACAACCACGGACGCAGCAACACTGCCCATCAAAGCTGCTTCCATCGGGTCGTAATGTTCTCGATAACCGACCAGGAATCCACCAGCAAAGGCGTCCCCGCTACCCGTTGGGTCAACCGCGTTAGAGGGGTATTGAGGAATAACCCAACGCCGCTCGTTAACGCGATCCAACAGGTAATACCCGAGGCTTTCCGTCTGGATGATGATATATTCAGGCCCTAAATCTGCCAGAGCTTCGGACATTGCCCATAAATCCGTCTGGCGACCAAGGAAAAGATTGCGTATCTCCGCTTCCGGCGTGATGAAGGCCGTAATTTCTGAAAGCAAGGGGGGCAACTCCTGCCAGAAGGCGGGGTCCATATAGCCCGGGCAGGAGGTCAGGGTGATGGTGCCCGTCTGGTACTGGCGAAAAATCGAGGGCAGGATAATATGCGAAAGATAATCAATAGGGCAGATATGAACCGCGCTGGCTTCTAAATAGTTTGGCGGGATATCTGAAATCTGGATTGAAAACGGCTGCAATGTTGTGCGACTGCTGGATAGAGACCTGGGCGCCTGGTAGCCCAGCAGGTTACGGGGAAAGGGCAGGCCACGGTCTGAAAAATGCTGGATAGGGTTCTGGTAATGGGCAGTGACCGCATCTTCGTGGGCGATGAACCGCCGGAGATCCATATCGCTATCGGTGATCCTGATGCCAGATGGGTCAAAGCCCAGGGATGCCATATCTGCGACCCAATCCAGGGGAAAATCCTGTCCAACGCGCGCCAGCAGACCAGCAATTTCCCCCCACAGCTTGAGCCCAATGGCAGCATAGGCTAAATTACCGCCAAACCCATCAATTTGCGGTTCACCGAAAATTGGAATAACCGTATCCCGATTCAGGCGACCCGCGATCACGAAACGCAGGGGGTTATCCGACAGTTCACTGATCATGTCGGGTCATCTGCGAGAATTGCTTCGAGTTTTCCGCGATAAGATTCAATATCCGGCACTGCCGTGGGGAATTGCATATCCAGACCTTTGAGGGTTTCAACGATCACTGACGCAACAGCCAGGTTGCGGTACCATTTGCGGTCGCTGGGGATCACATACCAGGGCGCCCAGGGGGTGCTGGTCTGGCTGAGCATAGCTTCGAAAGCGGCCTGGTAATCCTGCCAGTGCTTGCGCTCTTCCAGGTCATCGGGGTTGAACTTCCAGTTTTTGTCAGGACGGTCCAGGCGAGCCAAAAAACGTTCAGCCTGGGTCCGTTTGCTGATGTGTAATAAGAATTTTAAAATTATGGCGCCTTCATCGGCTAAAAGACGTTCAAATTCATTGATGTGCAGGTAACGTTTGCTCCATACAGTGTTGGGTACCAGGTTATGCACCCGGACAACCAGGACGTCTTCGTAGTGGGAGCGGTTGAAGATCACAATTTCGCCTTTAGCCGGGGTGTGCTGGTGGACCCGCCACAGGTAATCGTGGGCCAGGTCATGGCGCGTGGGCACTTTAAAATTAACCACTCGCGTGCCCTGGGGGTTGACGTCACCAAAGACGTGGCGGATTGTGCCGTCCTTGCCCGATGTGTCGATGCCCTGCAAGACAATCAATAGCTGGCGTTTATTTTCTGCAAACAGCAATTCTTGCAGGTCGATGAGTTCTTTTCGAAATTTTTTCAGTTGTGCCTGACCCTCTTTTTTACTGGTCTCGCCAGTGTAGCGGCTTTCAATTTTGCTTAAATCAACATGGGTATTGGGGGGGATACGATGATGGTCCATGGGTCAGACCTCCTTTAGCCTGATGAATTTTGGTTTATTATAACTTGCCTGAGTTAGAACAGGTGCCAATACAGAAAATTGATCTTTATTCGTGACCCGCAAAGAACCCCGCTAAAGCGTTGATTGGACCCAGGAACGCCTTATCCTTTGTCAAGTTAAGCACAGTCACCGATGTGGTATCAATGTGCAGGCGCTGGAAGGCATTCAGGGGCATACCCAGGAAATGGGCTACAGCCAGGCGGATTGGATCGCAATGGCTGACACAGATGATCCTATCTTTATCAGCACAGGTTTGGCTGATGGACTGCAGGCTGTGGACGATGCGGGTCTGCGCAGCAATGAAGGTCTCTCCATCCGGGAAGCCGAAACTATCTGGAAATTCCTGGACATCCCTCCACAATCGGTTTCGTCTGAGCTGTTTGAGTGATTTAGCCTGCCATGACCCAAAATCGATTTCAATCAAACCGGGCTCGGTGATCACTGGCAGGTTATGGATACGAGCGATGGGTTCAGCGGTCTGTTGTGCGCGCTCCAGGGGGCTGGAGAACACGGCTTTTATGGTCAGCGCGGACAGCTCTGCGGCCAGGTGCCTGGCCTGGGCGTGACCCTGCTCATTCAGGTGAACTCCCGGCAGTCTGCCGGCAAGTTTTTTGCCTACCATTTCATTCTGACCGTGCCTGACCAGGTAGATGATTGCCATGTTATTCTTCCCCTGCCTCACGGGTTAAATCAGCCAGGGCTTTGGCCTGTGCTTCTCGCCAGCGGCGTAAACGTTCGCCTGCCTGGGCTTCATACCCCTGGTCGGAGGGCTCATAAAATCTCCTGCCAACCAGGCTATCGGGCAAATACTGCTGGGGCGTCCAGTGACCCTCATGCTGGTGCGGGTAATCGTAGCCCTGGCCATGCCCCAATCCCCTGGCGTCCCGGCTGGGGTCCATCAGGTGGACGGGTATCGACCCGGCGCCGTGCTCTTCAATCTCCTTGAGAGCACTGAAATAAGCCAGCGCAGAATTGGATTTTGGGGCGGTTGCCAGGTAAAGCGTGGCTTCTGTGATTGGAAAAATTCCTTCGGGTAAGCCGATGTACTCATAGGCTTGGGCTGCAGCATTGGCCACCACCAGGCCCATCGGGTCGGCAAGGCCAATGTCCTCACCGGCCAGGATGATCAATCGCCGCAGGATGAAGCGAGGGTCCTCCCCAGCGTAGAGCATTTTGGCCAGCCAGTACAGGGCGGCGTCCGGGTCTGACCCGCGGATTGACTTGATAAATGCTGAAATTGTGTCGTAATGGGCGTCACCCCCCTTATCATACAGTACAGCACGCTTCTGGATCGATTCCTGGGCGACGTCGAGAGTAATGGTAATGAGGTTGTTCTCGTCGGGCGGGGTGGTTTCTACAGCCAGCTCGAGGGCATTTAAAGCATTGCGCGCATCTCCGCCTGACATGCGGGTCAGATGCTCGAGGGCGCCGGCTGAAAAGTCAACCCGGCGTTTTCCGTACCCGCGCTCCGGGTCCTTGAGGGCTCGCAATAATACCTGTTCGATGTCCACTTCGTCCAGGGATTTGATCTCAAAAACCCGCGAACGGGAAACCAGGGCTTTGATCACATCAAAATACGGGTTCTGGGTGGTGGCGCCGATCAAGGTCACCAGGCCGGTTTCCACGTGGGGCAGCAGCGCGTCCTGCTGGGATTTGTTCCAGCGGTGGACCTCATCCACAAACAGGATGGTGCGCTGCTGGTAGAGTTTGCGCCGTTCGACCGCCCCGGCAATCACCCGACGTAAGTCTGCCACGCCAGCCAGAACGGCTGAAAGGCTATCAAAATGTGCCCTGGTGAGGTTAGAAATGACCCGCGCCAATGTGGTTTTACCGGTACCGGGCGGACCGTAGAGGATGATGGACGAAAATAAGCGATCTGCCTGGATTGCCCGGCGTAATAAGCGACCTTCACCGATGATATGGTCCTGACCCAGGATTTCGTCCAGCGTCTGAGGCCGCATGCGGTCTGCCAGGGGAGCTTCGTGCGACAAGCGTGTTTGCATGGCATGATCAAATAAGTCCATAGGCTGATTCTACCTTGCAAGGTTTAAAGATGGAACATTTGTGCAGAAAATGGATCAATAGCCCTGAACCTGATCCACAAGATTGTAAAGGGGTAAATCTCCCAGGTAGCGCTTCAGGTTTTCAATAAACAAATCCAGGGTTTCCTGGGGTAAGTGATGGCTGAGGCCGGAGACATGCGGCGAAATGATTACATTTTCCAAATCCCATAGGGGACTTTCTGAGGGTAAAGGCTCCTGTTCAAACACATCCAGGGCAGCCCCGGCAATCTGCTTTGATTTAATGGCGTGGATCAGGGCAGGTTCATCGATCAATCCGCCCCGCCCCACGTTGATCAGGTATGCGGATGGTTTCATGGCTTCAAAAGCGTGTGCATTCAGGATGTGCCGGGATTTTTGCGTAAGGGGCAGGGCTGCCACCACAAAGTCGCACTCTGACAAAAAGCTGTGCATGGCCTCGATGGGATAGAGTCGGTCGAAGAATTCGCCTTTCGGATCTCCTGTGCCCGGCTTTGTATACCCATGGTCCTCGGGGTGCAAGACGTCTTTTTTCACGGCTAAAATCGTTCCACCAAAGGGCTTTAACAAGCGTGCTGCCTGGCGCCCGATACTGCCGTAACCCAGGATGCCAACCGTGGAATAGCGCAGTTCAAACGGCAATAAATGATCCCATTTTTCTTTACTGGCTGGCCAGTGATGCTGCCGCTGCAATTGCAGCAATTGGGGGAGTTTTTGACCCAGAGCCAGGATTGCCATCAGGACGTATTCAGCGATCTGGCTGGTGATAGCCCCGCTCATTGTGGTGGTGCGTATATCTTGGTTCTGGAAGATCGGGTGGTCAAGATTCGAATCAACACCTGCGCTGTTGAATTGCACCCATTTCAGGTTAGGCGCCGTGCCCCGATTGGGCAGGACACCGCGGGTATACAGGATGTCGACATCTGCCCAGGTTGAAGGCGGAATATCCTCTGGTTTCTCTGCCGCGGTAACGGTCAGCCTGATCTGCTGTGACACGGCTGTGATGCGTTGTTCACCGCCTTCGGGTAACGACAGGGCGGCAAGAACATGGATGGCTTCCATAATGCTTCCTTCCGGTTTGCTTTATTTTATATTCTACCCCGGCACAACCGGTCAGATATAGATGCGGTTCGGATCGAGCTTTTCCCGCAGGATGGTTAATTCTTCTTCAGTTGGCGGCGCTGTCACCTGGCAATCCCGGGCTTGCTTTAACGACCAGCCTGTATTCTCGTAAACCTGGTCAAAACTCACGCCCGGGTGCAAAGCAGTTAGGACCAGCTCGCCGTTATCATCGGGTGTGAGGATGCCGAGATTGGTGACCACGGCCTGGGGACCGCCGCCGCGCACGCCGGTTTTTACCCGGGCATCGCCGCCTGAAAGAAACCCGGCTGAAGTATGAAAATCCACCCTGGCGGGAAAACGCCGTTTTTGATGTGGTGTGATGATATAACAGCGATTGGCCCAGGCTGCGATCTCCATTGAACCGCCCGACCCTGGAAGGCGAACTTTGGGATGTTTGTATTCGCCGATGACCGTTGCGTTGATATTCCCGAACTGGTCAATCTGGGCGCCGCCCAGGAAACCGACATCCACATTGCCGCGCTGCAGGTAAAGCGAGAAGATGTCATACATACTGCAGACCGCGGTCGCGCCGGTTACCAGCGTTGGGTCGCCAATCGAAAGGGGCAGGCGCGCGGGTTGGGCTCCGATCACCCCTGCTTCGTAGATCATCTGCAGGTTGGGTGCATGAGTGCGCATGGCCAGGTTGCAGGCCAGGTTGGGGATCCCAACTCCGACGAAAACCACGTCGTGATCGTTTAACAGCCTGGCGGCATTCACCACCATCAATTCCTGTGGGTTATATCCTGATTTATCCATGATTTCTTCCTCGTGGCTAATATGCGCCGTAGTTCACAGGTTGGGAGAAGCGATCGCCAGGTTTCAGCCTGTGGTGAACTTCAGAGCCCAGTTTATCCCAGTACGCCGCCCGGTCGGGCAGGCCAAACACCCATTCATCCAGGTAATCCTGGGCTCCCTGCTGGGTTTTGCTAACCTGGTCCCAGTTCATGTAGAATTCGTTATCCCGATCGTAATAACCCTGGGTGTAGGAGGGATGGGCACAATAAGGGACGTGACAGATAGCGTCGACCACCATCCCGGGGATGATCGTGCGGTTGGGGTCGGAGCGGATAACCGCTTGATCGACCACTTCTTCCACCGTCAGGATCACCCGCTGGCTGGCGAAGGCAGCCAATTGCTGTTCACCCAAAATGCCCCAGACCTGGGCGTTGCCCTGCTGATCCGCGCGCTGGGCGTGGACGATGGCTACATGTGGTGTCAACGGGGGCACCACCACCACCGCTGCCCCGCTGTAAGGGTCGGCGATTTGCCGGTAATTGGGGTTATTGGCTGCCAGGTCGGCTGCGCCGGTGGGGTTCATGGGCATGAAGGGTAAGCCGCTGGCGCCCGCCTGTAACCGACTGATCATGCCAAAATGCGAGTATTCTTCCCACTCCAGCTCACCGGATTCGAGGGCAGCCCGGATGCGGTGCAGGGAGCCCACCCCGGGATTGCCGATATAAGAGAAGATTAATTTCCGGGCACACCCGGCTGCCACCATCTGGTCGTAGATCAAATCGGGGGTGGCACGCGCCAGGGTGAGGTTCCTCAAGCCTTGGCGAATAATCTCATGACCGGCGGCAAAGGGGATCAGGTGGGTGAAACCACTGGCATATACCAGGTCACCCGGATGTATATGGTCCCTGATGGCCTCATGCAACGACATTAACTTACTCATAATAGCCATTCTCCCAGCGATGATCCGATTGACCTTCTTGACACGACTTGTTTCTTGTGAGCAATGAAAACCTGGCTCTGCGCGGGGAGCGCGCTCGCAAGCGTTTCCACCGCAGAAATCCTGAAAATGTTTCCACTGCCCCGCTGACCATTAATTCTCGTGCGGGTTGATCGGATTGCGTCGCCACGAAGCCCATTACCGGGGCAACAAATCCAGCGATCAACATCAGGAAACCAGGCTGCGCAAGTAGAAAACGGATCATCTTATGATATTAAAAAGCCGGGCGGCAGATGGACGCGCCACCCGGTTGATCAGTCTTGTTCAGGTTCACTCAGGAGCGGCGTACCTGGTTGCGGATTTGTTCCTGCAAATACAGCGGCAGGTAGTAGAAACCGCCTGAGTTTTTGCCGCTGGATCCAGAGCCCTTCCTGCCGCCAAAGGGCTGATAGCCCGGCCATGCGCCGGTTGTAGCGCCCTGTGGGCGGTTGGCATATGCCACGCCGGCTTCAATGTGATCATAGAACCAGCCCACTTCGTCTTCAGGCCCATAGAATCCAGCGGTTAAACCGTACTTGGTGCTGTTAGCCAGGGTCATCGCTTCCGAAAGGTCCCGTACCGCGTGCACCATGACGATCGGCAGGAACATCTCATGCTTCCACAACCGATGCTCCAGGGGGACCTCGACGGCGATGGTCGGCTGGCAGAAATAACCTCTGGCATAATCGCCTTCGGTGATCACCTCTCCGCCTGTCAGTATTTTTCCGGCTGCTTTAAGTTCAGCGGTAAAGGTTTGATAGTCTTCGTAGGCAGCACGATTGATTACCGGACCCATATAGGTGTTGCGCTCCGCAGGATCACCGACTTTTAATGTTCCAGCCAGCTCAACCATGCGGGCGACAAGCGCGTCATGCACCTCTGCCTCGACAAACACCCGTGAACAGGCGGAACATTTCTGCCCCTGCAATCCGAAAGCAGAGCGGACAATGCCGATGGCAGCGTCATCCAGATTGGCATGCTTGGAGACGATCGCCGGATTTTTGCCTCCCAGCTCCAGGATGACAGGACGCACATAATCGCTCTGCGCAAAGCTGCGGAAAATACCCATACCGACATCATAGGAACCGGTAAAGGTGATTCCGTCGATGTCTTTGCTCTCCACGATGGCTTTACCCACGGTTGAACCGGGTCCGGTCACAAAGTTGACCACGCCGTCAGGGATGCCAGCCTGGCGAAAACAATCCACCAGGATGGATGGCGACCAGACCGTGTTCGAGGCCGGCTTGATCACCACGGTGTTACCTGCCACCAGAGCAGCCCCGACCGGGCCGCCGGTGAGGGCGGGTGGGAAGTTGAAAGGGCTGATCACAGCCCACACACCGTAGGGCTTGAGCACTGAGGTATTGGAGGAATCAAAACCGATCAGGGGGTCTTTTCCCATCCTTGCCCGATAGCCGCGGTTGGCTTCCATTTGATCGCAGGCATAGCGGATCAATTCGGGTGTTTCAGCCACGTCGCCCAGGGCTTCCATGCGGTTTTTGCCGACTTCCAGGGTGACCGCTGCGCCGATCTCAAACAGGCGTTGGTCAATCAAATCTGCGGTTTTGCGGAGCAGGTATACCCGCTCATCCCAATACATTTGACTCCAGCCAGGGAAGGCCTGTTGGGCGGCTGCGATGGCATCCTCAGCGTCCTGTATACTGCCTCTCTGGTAAGTGATGAGGTGCAAATCGGTGTTGATGGGAGAAACCAGTTTATTTTTTTCAGCTGAGAAGCGTTCTTCACCAGCGATAAACATTGGAATTTCCAGCCCCAGGTTTTGTTTCTGCACCCTCATCGCTTCTGCAAAGCGGGTATGTAATTCTTCCGGAGGGTCGAACATAGTGGAATACGTGAGCTTAAAGATTGAATTGTCGGTCATGAGGAAGTACGTCTCCTGATCTGTAGTGAAATATTGTAGTTTACTAACAGTAAGATTTTATCACAGATCAGGGGGTAGGTGATAGGAGATAGCTGGTAGTAGGTAGTAGGTGGCTGGGCAGATGTTTCTCCGGGCACTATTTAGGACGGGTCGCCATTCACCAATTCCTGGTTCCCACTTTCTCCCGCTCAAAGCGCAGGGCGCGCAGACCGTTCAATGTCACCAACAGCGAGACGCCCATATCCGCTAAAACCGCCAGCCACAGGGGTGTAAAGCCAAAGAGCGCCAATACCGCCACCAGCAGTTTGCTGCCCAGGCTAAAGCTGATGTTTTGACGGATCAACCGGTTGGCAAAGGTCGACAACCGGATGGCAAAGGGCAGTTTGTGGAGATCATCCGCCATCAATACCACATCGGCGGTTTCCATGGCCTGAGCGCTGCCGCTGCCCCCCATCGCGATCCCCAGGTTTGCGGCTGCCAGTGCTGGAGCATCGTTGATCCCATCGCCCACCATGGCAATCGGCCCATAATCCTGGCGCAGTATTTCAACGATCTGTTGTTTGTCGCCGGGCAATAAGCTGGCGCGGACCTCGTCGATGCCGATATCGCCGCCCACCTTGTTGGCGACGACGCGATTGTCCCCGGTCAGCAGAATGGTTTTCTTCCCCATTCCTTTGAGCTCTGTAATCACATTGGCTGATTCTTTGCGCAGGGTATCGGCAACAGCGATGAAGCCGCGTACCCGCTGTCCGTCGCATAAAAGCATGGCGGTTTTTCCCTCGGCTTCCGCCTGGTCAACCCAGGTATCCACCTGGGGCGGTACGATGTGCTCTTCTGCAAATAAACGTCGGCTGCCAATGGTCATCAGATGATCATTAATCAGACCTTCCAGACCCATACCACCGCGCGCCACCAAGTTTTCCGCTGCTGGATAACATTCCGTCAGTCCGCGTTGCTCAGCTTCCCTGGTGATCGCCTGGGCTAATGGGTGGGTGCTGTGGCGCTCCAGGGCATAAGCAAGGGCGATCATATCATTGCAGGGTTCACAATTGACCCCACCCAGGCAGTCCAGATCTTTGCTGTCCACCACCTGCGGTTCGCCGCGGGTAAGGGTGCCGGTCTTATCAAAGGCGAAGGTGCGCAGTTTGGATAGAGCCTCCAGGAAGATACTGCCTTTGAACAAAACCCCTGCTCGGGCCGCGCGGGTCAATCCGGCAGCCATGGTGACCGGGGTGGAGATCACCAGCGCACAGGGACAACTGATGATCAATAAAGCCAGGGCGCGGTACAGCCAGCCGCGACTGCCATCAGCCGGGTTCAAAAAAGGCGCACCCAGGACCACGGGCGGGATAATAGCCACCAGCAGAGCCAGCAGAACCATCGCGGGGGTGTAATAATGGGCAAAGAGGTCGATGAATTTCTGGCTTTGAGACTGGCGCGACTGCGCCTGGGTGACCAGTTCGATGATGCGGTGCAGTGAACTGTCGCCAACCAGACGGGTGACCTGGATGACCAATTTTCCAGACCCGTTGACCGTGCCGCTGAAGACGTCATCGCCCGGCGCTTTCCAGACCGGGATGCTCTCGCCGGTAATGGTTGCCTGATCAACATCGCTGTTGCCTTCCAACACGACGCCGTCAATCGGGATGCGCTCTCCCGGGCTGACCAGGATCGTGTCGCCCGGGGACAATTTCTCCACCGGTACGAGCTGCTCCTGGCCGTCTGCCAGTTTGAGTGCGTGGGTGGGGGTTAATTCCTTCAGCTGGGCAATGGCGCCGCGGGCGCGTTCGTTGGTGAAACCCTCCAGAGCTTCAGCGATACTGAACAACAGGATCATACTGGCTGCCTCGGCGTATTCGCCGATGGCCACCGCGCCGATGCCGGCGACGGTCATCAGGAAATTGATATTAAAGCTGCGGTTAACCCATAGGTGAACCAGCCCACTGCGGGCGATCGGCCAGCCGGCCAGAATCAAAGCCCCAATCTGCAGCGCGATCACTGTCCAACCGGGCGCTCCCAGCCGGTTCACCGCGAGGGACAGCAGAATGATTACGCCAGCGATTAAGGCTAATTTCGCTTCGATTTGCTGGAGCATGTAACGCCAGAAGCCCACCAGGGCATTTGCTTCTGCGGCAGGCGGAAGGCTGGCAGACGTGCCGTCATCCACACCGTAGCCCAGTTGGGTGACCAGCTTTCGCAACTGACCTTCATCGACAGCACCGCGTACCGTCAACGAGCCATCAAAAAAATGCAATTCGACGGTTTCCACACCGGGTGCAGCAGCCACTGAGGCTTCCAGCCCGCGGGCGCAATCCAGACAATCTAAACCGGTAATCTTTAAATTTGTTTCTGTCATAAATCTATTTCGCCTCAATCATGCAGAACATGTTCAAAGGTGCGCAGAAGGATGCCACGGACATGATCGTCAGCCAGGTCGTAGTACACCTCGCGCCCCTCTTTGCGATAACGTACAATGTTAAGACTGCGCAATAACCGCAGTTGGTGAGACACCGCGCTCTGTGAGACGTCCAAATGCTCGGCGATATTCCCTACACAGCGCTCTTCAGCAAATAGCAAAGCCAGGATTTTCAGCCGGGTGGGATCTGCCAGGGCTTTAAAGCTTTCTGCCATGGCGTGGATCGCGCTTTCTGAGAGGGCTTCGTAATTAATTTCAACAGGTGTATTTGTCGCAGCTTGCATCGTCATCTCCATAAATACATGAGCATATATTCATGCATTATTTTAATGCATTTTGGATTTTTGTCAAACTTTTTGACAGAGAGTGTTGAAAAACAAATTGTATTTAATAATCGGTTTGTGAATGAACTCAATAATTTATAACATGTATGAATATTATGAATATTATCATAATTCGTAGGGGAGTGCTTCGCGAAGGGTTACCCCTACGGGTTACCAACAAATCAAACTCCCTGCGATTGATGCATCAGCCCGGGGTCACGGGTAAAAAATCCGTAGGTCACCGTGTGTTCACGCCAGTGAACCACGTGACAATGCCTGTCATCACAAGCTATGACTGCGAAGCGCCACCAAGCAATGCGAATTTGTCATCGCGAGCTTGCGAAGCGACCTCATGTTTCCACCAGAAATTGCTTCTCTCCGCTGCGCTCCGATCGCAATGACAACGCGTTTGCCTGTCATCACAAGCTATGACTGCGAAGCGCCACCAACCAATGCGAATTTGTCATCGCGAGCTTGCGAAGCGATCTCATGTTTCCACCAGAGATTGCTTCTCTCCGCTGCGCTCCGATCGCAATGACAACGCGTTTGTTTGTCATCGCGAACTTGCGAAACGATCTCGGTTTTTGGTGATGCACCCGAAATAGATAATCCCATCGTAGGGGCGAACCTTCGCGAAGCACTCTTCGAGCTGTGCCTGCCCTGGGCAACCACAGCTCAATACCCTTGCAGGGCACAGGGAGTGTTACGTGAAAGTCCGCCCCTACAAATGACGCTGAATTAAGAACCAACCCATACATCAGCACTTTCTTGACAAATTCAGGTGTATAATTAGGGCAGATTTCATGCTGTGTCGTACGGTTAGCCTCAGAACACAGAGGGATGATAGCAAGAAGTTAAATGAGTGTGTTAGCTATTTACAATGACAGAAAATAACGAAACAAGCACGTTAGACAGTGATAGTTCCAGCGGCGATAGACGCCGGGGAGCAAATACGGGTTGCCAGATGCAAACAATTTAGGCTGAGCTCACCTCTTGAATGCAGCAGGAGCCTGATTTGCATCAGGCTCTTGTTATTGTCCGATCACTGTATAGAAAATTCACGAAAAAGAGGTGCGCGATGATTTACGTCAGCAAATTGATTAACCAGCATATTTGGGATGGCTATGGGGGCGATATAGGCCGATTGGAAGACATCCTTGTTAATGGAACCGATAAGAACCTCCCGCCGATTGTGGCGCTGGTTGTGAAGAATAATCCACTTGGAATTGAGATGATTCCTGCCAGCAAAATTGCCAGCCTGTGGCCCAGTATGACGCTTAAGGTCGGCGCAGACCACATCAAACCCTATCAACCGACTGGACATGAATTACCGTTATTGGACCGGGTTCTGGATCAACAAATCGTTGATACCGAGGGAAAACGGCTGGTGCGGGTCAACGACCTGCAGCTAGCCAGGGCAGGTGATCTGTTTGTCCTCACTGGCGTGGATGTGAGCAGCACCGGCCTTTTGCGCCGCCTGGGGTTGGAAAAACTTGGGCAATATATTGGGAACGTCCTCAAACGCCCGGTAAGAACAACCGTCATCCCCTGGGAGTGCGTTGCTTCGATTGATCACGATGATCCTTTGCGCTTGAGCGTCTCGCAAAACAAGCTGGTGAAACTGCCCCCCGCCGATATCGCCGCCATCGTAGACGAGCTTGACCATCACACCATCACTGCCCTGCTGGAAGGCTTTGACAACCCGTCCCTGGCGGACACCCTTGAAGAATCCTCGCCTGAACTGCAGATGACCATCCTGGCTAACATGTCCCCGGAGCGTGCGGCTGACATCCTAGAGGAAATGGACCCGGATGAAGCCGCTGACCTGCTGGCGGATCTGCCCGAACAGACCAGTGAAGCTCTGCTGGAGCTGATGGAACAGGACGATGCCCGGGAGGTGCGCACATTGCTGACCTACCCGGAGGACACTGCCGGCGGAATCATGACCACTGAATTTGCCTATGTGCCCGCGGACCTGACCGTAGGCGCTGCCCTCAATTACCTACGTTCTTCCGAAGACGCCCGTGATGATGAAGGTATGCATTATGTGCACATTCTTGATCACAATAAACGTTTGCGGGGCGTGGTTACCCTGCGCGACCTGGTGATGGCTGAGCCTGGCAGCGAGCTGCAGCAGTGGGTGATCGCTGAGAGAATCACCGTCGAACCCCTGACGCCGCAGAATGACGTGGCTTACCTGATCGCCAAGTACGATCTGGCCTCCATCCCGGTGATCGATCCAAACACTAACGTCATGCTGGGCATTGTCACCGTTGACGATGCTATCGATATCGTCCTGCCGACGGCATGGAAGAAACGTCTACCCCGTTTGTTCTAAGAGAGAAAATTGGAGTGCCCCTATGCTGAAGAAATTTAAAGCGCCCTTATGGCTAAGAAAGCTTGGCATCTTTTTGGCTGTCCTCGGACCGGGGTTGATCACCTCCAGTGCTGATAACGACGCGCCGGGCATTGCCACCTATTCCATGGCTGGTTCGATCTATGGCTATAAATTCCTGTTTGTGATCATGGTCGTGACCATCGGCGAGGTCGTCATCCAGGAAATTGCTGCACGGATGGGTGTGGTCACCGGCAAAGGTACGGCAGATTTGATCCGGGAACGATTTGGCGTGAAGATCACAACCTTTACCATGTTTTCACTACTGCTGGCTAACCTGGGTACCACTGTTGCGCAAATCGCGGGGGTGGCTGCCTCTGCGGAGCTGTTTGGCATCAGCCGCTACATTGCCGCGCCCCTTGCCGCCATATTGGTGAGCCTGGCTGTGCTGCGCGGTTCTTATAAACACATCGAGAAAATACTTTTAGCCCTGTCGCTGACCGCCATCAGTTACATCGTCACCGTGTTTTTGGTTAAACCACCCTGGGGAGAGGTGCTGCGCGCCACCTTTATCCCCCAATTTGAGCTGGAACCGAACTTCATCCTGGCGGTACTGGCCACCATCGGGACGACCATCACCCCCTGGGGTATCTTTTTTATGCAATCCTCTGTGGCAGATAAGGGGCTGGCGATCAAAGACTATCCTTATACGAAAATTGACGCCACCTTCGGCGCAGCCTGGGGCAACGTGATTTCGGCTTTCATCGTCATTTCAACGGCTGTCACCCTGTATGCAGCCGGCATCCATGTGGACACTGCAGAGCAGGCTGCGTTGGCGTTGGCGCCCCTGGCGGGAAATGCTGCCCGGGTTTTGTTTTCAGCCGGTTTGCTGGGCGCGTCCCTGCTGGCGCTATCGGTGCTACCCCTCTCAACTACCTATGCCTTTTGTGAAGCCTTCGGCTTTGAGCGCGGCCTTAACCGTCCCATCAAAGAGGCGCCTACATTTTATGGTATTTACATGGGCATCATCGGTCTCAGTGTATTGATTGTCCTCATCCCGGGCATCCCCCTGTTCCCGATCATGTGGCTTTCGCAAACGTTGAACGCATTCATTCTGCCGGTGCTGCTGTACCTGGTGATTAAACTCTCCAGCAACGAGCGGATCATGGGGCAGTGGAAGAACACCCGCCTGCAGAATATTCTGGCAATCGGGTTGATGGTATTTATCAGCCTGGTGACGGTGGCGTTGGTTGTCGCTTCTTTTTGGACCCCGGCTTCCTGAGTGGGGCGCCGTCTCAGATTAGGGTGTCTTCCCCGTTTGTGGGGACATGAACCTGATCATGATACAACCGCAAATCCAGGCGGTACTCAACCCATGCCAGGGTGACCCCCAGCGCAATTAGCGCGGCTGGAAGTAATAATAGCATCACAACGATCATCCGCCTGGTGAAGATCAGCAGCACCAGTATGGCAATCAGGGTGAGCAGCCCGCTCACAAGAACAACACGGTAACCGACACCAAGTAGTCGGGCTTTTTTCACCTGGTGCTCCCTTTGCTGGATGGTCTCTCCTTGTGTACGTTGATTGTCTTCTGTCATATCAGCTCAACTTTCCGAATTCCATCGGGCTAATTCGAAGGCGCTTTTTTTAAAGTCGTGCTGGATGATCCATAAAAGATTATCCTTCAACCGTCGATTGTTTCCTGCCAAGCACCCATTGCATTGATCAACGACCAGCTACAAACGAACATCGATTGGCTAACCCGGCATGTGCATCAGTGCAAAGGTCCACATATCTGAAAATTCTTCGATCAACTTGGCGGTGGGCTTGCCGGCGCCATGACCGGCGCGGGTTTCAATGCGGATCAGCACCGGGGCTTCGCCAGCCTGAGCTTTTTGCAGGGCGGCGGCAAATTTGAAGCTATGCCCGGGAAACACCCGATCGTCGTGATCGCCGGTCAGCACCATGGTGGGAGGGTAGATCGCGCCGTTTTTGATGTTGTGATAGGGCGAATAAGCCAGCAGGGTCGAGAATTCATCAGGATCATCCGGAGACCCGTAGTCCGAGGTCCAGGCCCAGCCAATGGTGAACTTATGGAAGCGCAGCATGTCCAGAACCCCCACATTGGGCAGGCACACGCCAAACAGGTCTGGACGTTGGGTCAGACACGCGCCGACCAGCAGTCCGCCGTTGCTGCGTCCGCCAATCACCAGGTACGGGGAAGTGGTGTAACCCTCATGGATCAGATATTCTCCTGCGGCAATGAAATCATCAAAGACGTTCTGTTTGTTGGCTTTCATGCCGCCTTCATGCCATTCGCGGCCATATTCGCCGCCGCCGCGCAGATGCGCCTGGGCATAGATGCCGCCCATCTCCATCCACACCAGGTTGGGCACACTGAAACTGACCGGTAATGGGATGTTAAAACCGCCATATCCGTACAAATAGGTGGGCACCTCGCCATCGATTTGCAGGTCTGCCCGGTGGGTGATGAACAGGGGCACCTGTGTGCCGTCTTTACTGGTAAAGAAAACCTGTTTACTCACATAATCTGCCGGATCAAAGACCAGGTCGGGCGACCGGAAGACGGTCTCCTTACGGCTGAGAACGTCCAGGTGGTAAACGGTACCGGGCGTGGTAAAACTGGAAAACGTGTAAAAAGTCTCCGGGTCATCACCCTGACCGCTGAACCCCATCACGGTGCCAATGCCCGGCAACGTCAGTTCACCATCCGGCGTGCCATCCTGCTTGTAATAACGCACCTGGTGCGCTGCATGATGAAGATAGGTGCACACAAAACGCCCACCTACAAAGTCCGCATATTCAAGTTTATCCGTATCCTCCGGGATGACCTCATTCCATTTTCCAGGGTGTGGGCGGTCAATATCGATGGCAATCACGCGGTTGAGGGGGGCATCCCGGTCGGTTTTAAAGAAGAAACGGGTCCCGTCGTTCCACACCAGCCCGTAGGCCGCATCGAAATCCGTCAACAACCCCGTGACCTCACCCTGGGGGTCTTCGAGGTCAAGGTAAAACACCCCGTTCTCCTCTGCTGTGCCCTGTGCAGCGTAGATCACCAGGTAATGCCCGTCTTCGGTCACCTGGCTATAAAAGCCCCATTTTGGATGATCCGGGCTGGCGTAAATCAGCCGGTCTTCGGATTGTGGTGTGCCCAGGCGGTGGTAGTAAAGCTTGTGATTGTAATTGGCAGATTTGAGCGCATCGCCTTGCGGGGCATCGTAACGGCTGTAGAAGAACCCGGTGCTGCTCTTATCCCAGCTGGCACCGGAGAATTTAACCCATTCGATTCTGTCTTCCAGGTCCTGCCCGTCATCCACGCGGCGGACATACCAGGTTTGCCAATCCGAACCCGCATCCGAAAGGCCGTAAGCCAGCAGGCTCCCATCACGGCTGATGGCTGCTCCGCTCAGGGCGACCGTGCCATCCTCAGAGAGGGTATTCGGGTCAATTAAAATCTGTGGTTCGGCGTCCAGGCCTTCCATCCAGTAAAAAATATCCTGGTTGAGCAAACCGTTGTTATAGGTGAAGAAATAGCGACCGCCGCGTTTGAATGGCGGAGAATACTTCTCGTAATCCCATAATTCAAGCATGCGCGCCTGGATTTTTTCTTTCAGTGTTGAGCTTTCCAGGTAAGCGTTGGTTAAGCTGTTTTGATTCTGGATCCAGGCTCGAATTTCATCGGATTCGAGGTCCTCCATCCAGCGATAGGGGTCCGGGACGCGGTGTCCATGGATTTCTTCGACCAGGTCTTGTACGCGTGTTTGAGGGTAGGGGATCGGCATTATGGCTCCTTATGTGGGGTTCAGGCTGGGTAATTGGCAATATGGTTGAACAGGGCGGCGGTTAATTTGGCATCGTCGATGGCGCGATGCGAGTTGGGCAACGGGATGCCGCAGGCTGCGCCGGCAGCCTCGAGTTTATGAAAGCGAAAACTGTTGCCGCGCGGGCTAATCTGACCGTAAAAGGCGGCATACAGTTTCATCACACAGAAAAATTGCTTATCATCCATGGGCCACACCAGCCTGTGACGGCTGTGGGTCTGTTTTAACAGCCGCAGGTCAAAATCGGCGTTGTAAGCCCCGATAAAACGACCAGCCAGGAAAGGTTGCAATTCTTCCCAGGCTTCCTTCCAGTCGGGCGACTCAGCGACCATTTCCTCCCTGATCCCGTGGATGGCGATGGCATCTTCAGGGATCGGTATGGGGGGCTTGATCAGGGTTTCAACCAGGGTTGCCCCGTGTAAATCCACCACGCCCACCTCGATAATGACGTCCTGGGGAGAAAAGCCGGTCGTTTCGGTATCGATGAAGATGGGGTCATAAGCCAGGATTTGCCGTGCGCGCTGGATGACTTTTGGATTGGCAAGAGGAACCATAAGCGTGCCTTTGACGGTGTAATTCGTGTACAAAGTTTACCACTTTACCAGCAAGCCTTCAAAGGCAAGGTATGGATTTAAAGATTTAACGACCAGGGACACGCAGAGCACAAAGATGGAAAGATATTCTTTGTTTTCTGAGCGCTCTCTGTGATGCTTAACAAAAACCAGAATTCGAGGGGGTGGGGGGCACTCTGTAAACCGATATTTCTGACTGTCATTCAGGGGCAGTTCTTGGGTATAATTCCGATGTTGTTGAAACCACTTGAAGATTGGTAAATATGTCTGAAAAAACCCCGACTGGCCGCCAGATTCGCCTGACCTCGCTATCTTCCTGCGCAGGTTGAGCGTCTAAACTGGGCGCGGAAGCGCTGGCGCAGGTTCTGCAGCCGTTCTCAAACATCTTCAACCCCGAGCATTACCCCAATTTGTTGATCGGGCTCGAATCGCCCGATGATGCCGCTGTGTGGCGCATGGACGATGGGCGGCTGCTGGTGATCTCCACGGATTTCTTCACGCCCGTGGTGGACGACCCCTATGATTACGGCGTCATCGCGGCTGCCAACAGTCTCTCTGATGTGTATGCCATGGGCGCCATGCCTTTTCTGGCGCTGACCATCGCTGCGCTGCCGCCCGATTTGGATGTGAGCATCTCCCGCGAGATCATGCGCGGCCTGGCGGAGAAATCTGCTGAAGCAGGTGTGGTCATCGCTGGCGGGCACACCATCAGCGATAAAGAACCCAAGATCGGACTGGTCGCGTTAGGTTTCGCCAGTGATGATACCCTCCTGCGAAAAGACGCCCTGCAAATCGGCGACCAGTTGGTGCTGACCAAGCCCCTCGGCTTTGGCGTGACCACCACCGCTCTCAAACAGGAAAAGGCTGCAGCAGAGGATATCGCCGAGGTGGTGGGCTGGATGACGCGCCTCAACCGGGACGCTGCCCGACTGGCCCTCCAGTTCAAACTGCGCGCGGCTACAGACATCACTGGTTTCAGCTTCCTGGGGCACGCCTGGGAGATGGCGGAAGCAGCCCAAGTTGGATTGAAGATCTGTTACAGTGCGGTGCCCTTTATCTCCTGTGCCAGGGAACATGCCCTGGCCTGGCGTTTCCCTGGCGGCGCCTTTGACAACCAGCACTATTACCAGCTGCATGTGTCTTTTGACCCCCAAATCACCGATGCGGAACGGGTCTTACTGTTTGACCCTCAAACCAGCGGCGGTTTGTTGATGGGCGTCCCCCGGGTGGACGTGGATGACTTTATGGCGGCTGCCAAAACCAGCAAGCAGCCTGCCTGGCTGATCGGCGAGGTCGTTCCGGGTGATCAAATTGCAGTTGTTCCATAAGTGGCTGATGTGCGCTTGTGCTTGTCAACAATTTGAGTAGAATCTTCCGACATATGGTGACGAAAGCAGTATTTAACGTAAAACGACTTCCTGCTAAGGCCTATCGGCGACAACTTCACAACACCTTCCGGGTGTTTGTGCTGCTGATCAGCCTGGTTTTACCTGTTTTCGGCACGCCTGAGCCTGCACGCGCGCAGGCCGGCGCTCCATACGAGGTACTGGCAGAGATCAATGGCCTGCGCGTTGTCAACGGCATGGAACCCCTGGCTGAAAATCAGTATTTGAACCTGGCTGCCCAGAACCACGCGGATTGGATCGCTTCTACCTTGCAGGGAGGGCACACTGGCGCAGGCGGCAGCACACCCGCTGACAGGGCGCTGGCGGTCGGCTACGGCGGCGGGGCGACGGTCAGCGTCACCGAGAACTGGGCACGCGGCCCGGGACTTACTGCCCACTCTTGTGTTTATACGATGTGGGCTCCCTCATCAGCCCATATCAACAACATGCTCACCACCTGGCACAACGAATTTGGCGCCGGTGTCGCCCTGGACAGCCAGGGGATGACGGTATATGTGGTCAAATTTGGGCATGTGATCGGCAGTGCTCCGCCACCAAAAACGTCGGTGCCCAGTGGACCGACCGGCACCTCCGCACCTCTGATCCAACCGATTGCCACTGCACAGGCAAACCCTGACGGCTCGGTGATTCACATCGTGCAGTTCGGACAGACCCTGTGGGGCATTGCTGAAGCTTACCAGATTAACATGGTCACATTATTGGAACAAAACTATCTCACCGAGGATGCAGCCATATTTCCTGGTCAGGAATTGTTGATTGTGCCTGCCGGTAGCGTAACAGACACGGAAAGCGACAGAAACCTGGCAGAAAAGACCACCCCCACGCCCACAAAAGAACCGACTTCCACGCCAACCCTGACGCGCACACCCTTGCCGACCCGGACGGAAACCACCGCCACACCGACCCCTGAGCCCAACCCGAGCGGTCAATTCTTTATAAAAATCTTCAGCGGGGACACGCTGGGGATTGGCATCGGTTTGGTGGCGGTGAGTCTGCTTGGGCTTGCGCTGCTGTGGTTTACGTCATCGCGGCTGAAATAAGACAGAGAAAGCCGGTAGGTGGAGAGTTCCTTGTGCAGGATGTTGAAGAATTGCGTAATGCCTCCAATGAATCTGGAAAATATCAATACCTGCTTGAAGAGCGGCTTGCCCCCTACCATGCTCAAATGACCCCGTTGGGTGTGCGGTGAAGTTCCGCGTACCATCATGACCTGAAGGCTTCCGGCAGCGGATTTTCGGCAGCCAGGGCTGCCTTGCGGGTGTGTGAATACTTCTTGATCTGCGCCTCGCGTTTGAGTGCAGCAATATGATCCTCCACCTCCTCAACATACACCAGCTCGACCGGGCCATGCATGCGAGTGTAGCGCGCACCCCGTCCGGCATTGTGTTCGACAACCCGGCGTAGGGGATCCGTGGTCCAGCCCGTGTAATACGCGTGATTGGCGCAGCGCACCATATAGCAGTAAAAACGATTTTGAGGGGGTAGATCTTCAGGCACGCGGCTCACCAGTTGATCAAAAAGCGTGTCAAGCCTATTAAAGGTTTGCGGATGACCAGGTAGATCAGGTCAAGACCGAACATGGGCAGCACGAAGATGATCGCCAGCAGGATCATCGGGCTGTAGGGGCGGATGCGATCGTAAAACGTCGCCCAGTGTTTGGGCAGGAAGTAGGTGATCACCTTTTCCCCGTCGAGGGGCGCCAGGGGGATCAGGTTGAACAGGAACAGCGCCAGGTTGACGTACAGGAATTCCAGCAGGAACTCGCCCGCGCTGGGCAGGATCGGTCCGCTGCTCATCGTCAGGGGCGCCCAGCGCAAAGGGATGGCTGCGATCAAGGCCAGCAAGAGGTTAGAGACCGGCCCGGCAATCGAAACCAGCATCACCCCCGCACTGGATTTGCGCCGCAGCTCATAAGGATTGATCGGCACGGGCTTAGCCCAGCCAAAGCCGGCAAACAACAGGGTAATTGTGCCCATCACGTCCAGATGCGCCAGCGGATTGAGGGTCAGCCTGCCGTGAAGGCGGGGGGTGCTATCGCCCAGGGCGTCTGCTGTGGCGGCGTGGGCGAATTCGTGGACCGTGAAAGCGATCAGCAGGGTGATGATGCGGGAGATCAGGATCGGAATGGAAAGATTGAATAACATGGTGTAATCTCTTTTATTTCAGCAACCCGGTCATTATACCCTCCGACCGGGCATGAGATGGATGCTGGCTTGTGTGTACAATGGGATAAAAAAGTATCATTAACAACCTGATGAAACGCTCCCTGGTGGCAGCAACACCGGTCAGCGCCCTGGGCTGTGGACCTGATCATTGAACCCTGGAGGACTCTCGATGAAAAACATAAACTCTCGCTCCGTTCCCGTTGATCCTGATGAGGTTACCCCGCAGGCGCTCTATCTGTCCCGCAGAAAATTTATTAAGAGCATGGGTTTAGCCGCCCTGGGCGCCCTTCTGACCAGTTGTGAGCCACGCATCAGGAGCATGATCGACAGCCCTGGCAGTCCAACGAACCCGCCTGACACACTCACCAGTTATGAAGATATCACGAATTATGTCAATTTTTATGAGTATACGGTCAACAAAAACAGGGTAGCGGAGCTTGCCCAGGGTTTCGTCACCGAACCCTGGTCGCTTGAGGTTGGCGGCATGGTGGAGAACCCGCGCAGTTTCAGCGTGGAAGAGATGCGAGTCAACTTCATCCAGGAGGAGCGCATCTACCGCATGCGCTGCGTGGAGGGCTGGTCGATGGTTATTCCCTGGTTGGGATTCCCGCTGCATAAACTGCTGGCGGAGGTCAAACCCTTGCCAGACGCACGCTATGTATTATTTACAACGGTTATGGACCCGGAACACATGCCGGGCCTTAATTCTGAGTTGTTTTTCTTTCCGTATTTGGAAGGACTGCGTCTGGATGAAGCCCAACACGATCTGACCCTGCTGGCAACCGGGCTGTATGGTGAACCCCTGCCGCCCCAAAATGGCGCACCGATTCGCCTGGTGGTGCCCTGGAAGTATGGTTTTAAGAGCATCAAGTCGTTGGTGCGCATCACCCTGGTCGCCGATCAGCCGCCCACATTTTGGAATACCTTTGCACCGCAGGAATATGGGTTTTATGCAAACGTCAACCCGGAGGTGGACCATCCCCGCTGGTCACAGGCAACGGAAGTTCGTATCGGGGAAAACAGCCGGCGGGACACCTTGTTGATGAACGGTTACGCTGAGGAGGTCTTGCCGCTGTACAGGGGCATGGACCTGAAAGTGAATTTCTGATCTCCGCAGTCAAGAATGCCTGCGCCAACCATTTTTTCACCTTTTTCCATTCCCGGCTATAATTGCTTGTGAAAATGTCAATTTACCAGCGTTTTGCCCCCTTTTACCAGCGCGGACCTTACGTGCATTTTTCCCAGGAATTGGCGGAGACTGTCCTGCCGGAATACCTGGACATGATCAATTTTCACCCTGTCACTCTGCTCGATATCGCCTGCGGTGAGGGCAGCTTTGCTGTGGCAATAGCTGCAGCAGGGTACCGGGTCAGCGGGGTTGACCAATCGGCAGAAATGATTGCCCTGGCGCGAGAACGCGCCCGCGCAGCGAGCCTTGAGGTGGATTTTTCAGTCGAGGACATGCGCAATCTGCAGTTCGTTGAAGAATTTGACCTGGTCACCTGTTTTTTTGACAGTTTAAATTACCTGCTGACGGTTAGAGACCTGCAGGCTGCCTTTCGCAGCGCCCATGCTGCCCTCAGACCGGGCGGTTACTTCATCTTTGATATGAACACGATTCACGGGTTGGCTGTGAATTGGATGCGTGAAAAAATCTATGTACAGAACGAAGCGGATAATTTTATTGAATATCACCGGCATGAATTTGATTATGAGAACCTGGTGGCGACCATGGAAATCACCATTTTCACCAGGTCATCTGCTGAGCTGTGGGAACGCATCCAGGAGACCCACCGCGAGCGCGGCTACCCGATAGCCGATCTGCAATTTCTTTTGACTGAAACCGGGTTTGAAATTAAAGCGATCTATGGTTCTTTGCGTAAGCGCACTGAGCTGCAGACCGATTCTCCCCGGGTATTTTTTGTTGTTCAAAAACCGATCTGATCTCCCAGGATCCCGGCGTTTTGCAGGACAGTCTGTTCCGCCTTGCCCCGCCTGTCTCCTGGTGTTATGATTTGATGGGTTGGAGGTGTTTTGGAAAACCTGAGCAAAAAAAAGCGGATTCGGTATATTTTGATCCTGGTGATTCTGGCTGCTCTTTCGTGTTATTGTCTGGGCGGGTTGGTTTTGTGGATCAATCAGTCCGGGCCGGTGGTGCTCACGCCGACGCTCACGTCGACCTCCACCCGAACGGCGACGATTACCCTGACGCCCTACATCACCCTGACTCCGTCAATCACGCCGATTCCCACCAACACAGCGACGCCCACCAACACAGCGACCCCAACGGAGACGTTCACACCGAACCCCACCGATACCCCCACCGACACGCCCACTGAGACACCGTCCTTCACGCCGACTGAAACAGAGGAGCTGGCGCCTTAGATTCTATCTGACATAGAAACGGAGTTTGATGATTGATTTATTAACACACCTTAAAGAAATGTTGTCTGCGGCCGGGCTTTCAGGTTTTGAAAGTCCAATCCGCAAAATTGTGCAGGAAGCCTGGGCTCCGCTCACTGACGAATTGACGGTGAGCAAAATTGGCAGCCTGCACGGTTTGAAAACAGGCCAGGGAGAGCAGCCCAGAAAACGGGTGATGATCTCGGCGCACATGGATGCCATTGGTATGATGGTGACGGGCATCCATGATGGTTTGATGCGCTTTACTGAAATCGGGGGGATTGACCACCGCATTTTACCGGGTCAGTTGGTGACGGTTCACGGCCGGGAGGATCTGCCCGGCGTGGTGGTCCAGCCGCCTGCCTACTTGCTTCCCGAAGGAGACAGCGACGGCCCGGTGGAGATGAAATACCTGCTCGTGGATGTGGGGTTACGTCCGGATGAGGTTGCACAAAAAGTCCGGGTTGGCGACATCATCTCCTTTGCCCAGGAACCCCTGGAATTAACCGGCGATGCGATCGCCGGGCACACCCTGGATAACCGGGTTTCCGTCGCTGCAACCACCCTGTGCCTGGAGGAACTGAAAAGCCGAGAGCATCACTGGGATGTTTGGGCGGTAGCCTCTGCCCAGGAAGAGGAAACTCTGGGCGGCGCGTTGACCTCGCCCTTTGATATCCGCCCTGATATTGCCATTGTGATCGACGTCTGCTTTGCCAGGGGCCCGGGCTCCTCCGATTGGCGCAGCATTCCCTTTGGCAAGGGTGTCGGCCTGGGTTATGGACCGAACATCCACCCGGCTTTGTTCCAGCTTTTCGAGGATAAGGCCAAGGAATTGGAGATCCCCTACCATCGAGATGTAATGCCCAGAATGTCTGGTACAGATGCGATGGCCATCCAGGTGGTGGCAGAAGGGATCCCCTGCATGGTGCTGGGCATCCCGTTACGGTATATGCACACGCCAGTTGAAACCGTTTCACTTAAGGATATCCGCCGGGCTGGGCGGTTGATGGCTGCCGTCATCGCTGACCTGGCGCCGGATGCCCTTGAGCACATCAAATGGGAAGAGTGATCCATGACCAAGACGAATAATCAACCAACAGGACAGGCGCCAGGAATCGGCGCCAGCCAGATTGAGTTATTGGAAAAATTATGTAATGCCACGGCTGTCTCGGGCGATGAACATGAAGTCCGCCAGATTGTACTGGAGGAGATCAAGGAGATCGCCGACGAAGTCACCGTGGACGCGCTGGGAAACGTCCTGGCGACCAAATTGGGCCGCGGTGAGAACCGGGTGCGGGTGATGCTGGCCGCCCATATGGATGAGATTGGGTTCATGATCGTTAACAAGCACGAAGATGGGCTGTTTGAATTTGAGCGCATTGGCGGCATTGATGAACGCCAACTACCCGGCAAGTCCGTGCTGGTTGGGCGGGAAAGCCTGCCAGGCGTAATCGGCGCCAAACCGATCCACATGACCACTGCCGCTGAGCGTAATAACAAAATTGAAACCTCCGCCCTGCGCATCGATCTGGGTCCTGAGATTGGCGACAGGGTTAAACCCGGCGACCGGGCGACCTTTGCCACCCGTTTTGAAGTGATCGGGCCGAGCATCCGGGCAAAAGCGCTGGACAATCGGCTGGGCGTGGCAACCTTGATTGAACTGCTCAAACACGCACCGGAGCAGATTGACCTGCTGGCAGCCTTCACTGTCCAGGAAGAAGTTGGTCTGCGCGGCGCGCGGGTGGCTGCTTATGCCTTCAACCCGGATATGGCAATAGCGGTAGATGCCACCCCGGCGTATGACCTGCCGCACTGGGATGACGATGACGAAAATGACCGCTATAATACTCGCCTGGATGCGGGTCCGGCTGTCTATGTGCTAGACGCCGCCACAATCCCCGACCGACGACTGGTGAACTGGCTGGTTGAAACTGCACAGCAGGCTGAAATTCCCTGCCAGTTACGGCAACCCGGCGGCGGTGGAACGGATGCGGGCGCTATCCACAAAGTGCGCAGCGGCATCCCCAGCGTTTCTGTTTCAGTGCCCATCCGCTATGCCCATACAGCGGTCAGCCTGGCGCGCCTGGACGATTGGACCAGTACCCTGAAGCTCTTGCACACTGCACTGGGCAGGGTCACCCCTGATCTACTGGCTGTCGAGCGGCGGGATTGATGTTTTGCGCACATTTAAACGCGATCTTTAACTCTATTCTTTCATCAGGAGCAAATTTATGAAATCTTTAATTAAACAGCTTGTTGAAACTCCCGGACCTTCCGGTTTTGAATATGCCATCCGTGATGTGATTCGCGAAGCCGTCGCAGATTATGCCGATGAAATCCGTGTGGATGCCCTGGGCAGCTTAATCGCCAAAAAAGGCACCAAAACAGATGAGGGCATGCGGGTGATGATCTCCGCGCATATCGATGAGATCGGGTTGATGGCGACTTATATTGATGAGAAGGGCTTTGTGCGCTTCACCAATATCGGCGGCGTATCACCGTTAACTTGTGTTGGCGGAAGGGTACTGTTCATGGATGGCACCCGGGGTGTGATCGGTGTTGACGGTATCGGATGGGGAAAAATGCCCAAACTGAGCGACCTTTTCATCGATGTGGGTGCTACCAGCAAAGAAGATTGCCCGGTGAAGGTGGGCGATGTGTGCGGGTTTGAGCGCCCCTTCATAGACCTGGGCAAGCGCATGGTGGCCAAGTCGATGGACGATCGCATCGCTGCCGCCGTGGCGATTGAGGCGATGAAACGGCTGACCAGCACACCCCACGAGGTGCACTTTGTGTTCAGCACCCAGGAGGAAGTGGGTTTGCGCGGCGCCACCACCGCGGCCTATGGCGTTGACCCGCAAGTGGGCTTTGCCATTGACGTGACCCGCAGCGGCGACACCCCGCGCACCAACCCGAAGATGGCAACAGCCTTGGGCGATGGGGTAGCGATTAAAGTGCGCGATGCCAGCTTTATTGCCGACCCGCGCCTGGTGGATTGGATGGTTAAATCTGCGCAGGAGGCAGGCATTCCTTATCAAATGGAAGTGCTTGAGGCTGGCGGAACCGATGGGCGCGCCATTCAACTGACCCGCAGCGGCGTTCCCGCTGGCTGTATCTCGATTGCCTGCCGTTATATCCATTCACCGTCAGAAATGGTAGACTCTGATGATGTAGAAAATGCGGTTCAGTTATTGGTTAAACTGCTTAGCGACCCAATCATTTTAGAATAAAAATCGGAATAGATGGTGGACTGACTTTGAAAAGGATTAAGTTTTTTCTCGGGATTGGGTTGTTGTTGAGTCTGCTGCTTTCGGCTTGCGACAGCCTGCCCTTTGACCTTCCCTGGTTGAGCGCTGACGAACAGGTTTCCAGCACGCCGACGGAAACGGTTGAGGAAATCACGCCCACACCTGATGTGAGCCATGAGGTCGAAGAACCCCCGGCACCGATAACCAGCCTGACAGTGTGGGTGCCGCCGGATATGGATCCCGAACTGGGTACCGAGGCCAGCCAACGCTTTTCCAGCCGTTTGGAAGCCTTCTCTGTTACCCACGGAGGAATTGAGATCAATGTGCGGGTCAAGACGGCGAGTGGCGCGGGTGGGCTGCTGGATGCACTCACTGCCAGCAGCATCGCCGCGCCCGGGTCTTTGCCGGATTTGATCGCCCTCACGCGGACTGATCTGGAAACCGCGGCGCTGAAGGGGCTGATCTTTCCAATGGATGGAATGACCGAAATCCCGGACGACACTGATTGGTACAGTTTTACCCGCGACATGGCTTTGATCCAGGGCAGCACCTTTGGTCTTCCCTTTGCAGCTGATGCGATGACCCTGGTCTACCGCCCCGAAACTATCCCAGAGTACCCACAAACCTGGTCTGCCCTTTTTGAAGAAAACCTTGTGCTGGCTTTCCCGGCAGAACACGACCAGGCGCTCTTCCCGATGACCATGTACCTGGCAGAGGGGGGCGCGCTGCAGGATTCTCAGCGCAGACCCCAGCTTGAACTCTCCCCCCTGACGGAAGTTCTGCGGTTATTTGAACAGGGTGTTCAAGCCGAGACCTTTCCGGAGTGGTTGAACCAGTACCAGACCGCCGGCCAGGTTTGGACTGCTTTCAAGGAGGGCCAGGTGGATTTGGCCGTCATCTGGGCTTCTTATTACCTGCAGGAGTTGCCTTCCGATGCGATGATTGCCCCGCTTTTCCCGGGCTCGCAGGAGCTCATTTCACTGGGAACAGGGATCAGCTGGGCGCTGGCTACACCGGAAGAACACCGACAGCAACTGGCTGTAGAGCTGGCAGAGTTCCTGGTGCAAGCGGATTATCTGGCGGATTGGACCAGGGAGGCTGGATATCTTCCCCCGCGACCGTCTGCGCTGGAAGGTTGGCCAAACCAGAAAATTCGCACAACGCTCAGTCAGATTGAGGTGACAACTATTCTGCGCCCGCCAAACGAGGTTATTCTCACCCTGGGGCCTTTCCTCCGGGATGGAAGCCGGCAGGTTCTGCAAGGTCTGGTTGACCCTGCCCAGGCCGCTCAGCAGGTAATTGAAAATTTGGGTGAATAAGTATGTCAGATCATTATGAGAATGGAAACGGATCGTTTTGGGGGCCGCGCTTGATGTGGACCCTGGTAGCGATGATTGTGATCATCATCGGACTCGCTGTGCTGGCATTGTGCAGCCCGATTTCGAAACCGACGGGAGAACGAACCGTGGTGCTGACATCGGAAGCAACTCCATTGGTGGGAGACCTGGAGAATTCTCCTGACACAGAGGCCATCATCCTGTCTGCCGAAGATTTCCTGGACCCTGAAGAAATTGGTCACACAGATGGGATTATCTTTTGGGGAGCGATCTTGCTCTTGATCATGGCAGCAGTGACCCTGCGTGAGACGATCCTGCGCAAGAAAAAATAAATCGTTTCAGCTATAAATTATTCCTGTGAGGTGATTGATATGGCAGACCGCCTGGAAGAATTCCAGAACTACCGCCAGAAAATGAACACACGCATTACCGAGATTAACCACCTGGGAATCAAGCGGTTTTTCAACCTGGATGCCCGTGCTTATGAAGACGGTGTTTTGAGCAGGAAGGAAAAAGAGCTGTTAGGCCTGGTGGCTTCCATGGTGTTGCGCTGCAATGATTGTATCGATTATCATATCCTGCAGTGTGTGGATGCCGGCTTGACCGACGCTGAACTGTATGAGGCATTCAATGTCAGCCTGGTGGTGGGCGGAAGTATCGTCATTCCGCATTTACGCCACGCAGTGGAGACCCTGGACCTTTACCGGGCGCAAAAGCTTTTGGAGTGATTTGCTGGTCAATCCATCAAGATAAACAGGCTGTCAACAAAGGCAGCCTTTTTTGTTGCCAAAAAAGCTGGAATTGGAAATTCGGGAGGTTGTATGCCCTCCTGAAAGATTTTTTACCGGGAGAGAGCAAAACAGGAAGGAAGCTGGAATGGGGAACCACGACCCATCCATCGGTTATAATAATTCCGATAGCCAACGAAGGAGGTAGGATCATGCAGGAACGAATTAATAAATTAATTAAATTAATGGGCGAATTTGAAATGCCCGGAATCGCATTGAACCCCGGTCCCACGCTGAATTACCTGACGGGTTTGAATTTTCACCTTATGGAGCGACCAACCGTGCTCTTGATCACCGCTGGAGGGGGAACTGCCCTGGTGTTGCCCGCTCTGGAAACGGGAAAACTGGCGCACATCCCGATTAAAATTGAGGCGTTCACCTACAGCGATGACCCGCAGACCCGACCTGAGGCCTTTTTCCGCGCTGCTGAGCACCTTGACCTGGGTAGCACAGACCTGGGAGTGGAAGCCACCCGCATGCGTTACCTGGAAATGATGTACCTGGGAGATGTGTTGGGTGAAGCGGGCTTTCTTGATGCCAGCGCCTGCCTGGCAGGTTTGCGCATGACGAAGGATGAAACCGAGGTCGAGAAAATGCGCCAGGCAGCCATCATCGCCCAGAACGCATTGTTAGAGACTTTGAAGGGCATCAAAGCGGGGATGACCGAAAAAGAAGTGGCTAACCAGCTCATCATTCATCTGCTGAGCGCCGGATCGGGTCCTGAATTGCCCTTTTCCCCGATTGTTGCCTTTGGAGAGAATAGCGCTAACCCGCACAGCACGCCATCTGACAGGATGCTAAAGGAGGGCGATCTGCTGCTGGTGGATTGGGGCGCCAGTTTCGAGGGGTACCTCTCTGACATTACCCGCACTTTCACATTTGGCGAGGTGGACCCCGAACTGTTGAAAATTGGCGAGATCGTATTGCGCGCCAACCAGGCGGGTCGGGCTGCCGGGCGTGCCGGGATTGAAGCGGGTTTCGTTGACCGAGCAACGCGGGCAGTGATTGAGGAGGCGGGGTATGGCGATGCCTTTACCCACCGCACCGGGCATGGCCTGGGGATGGAAGCGCATGAGGAGCCGTATATTTTTGAAAATAATGCGCGTATACTGGAACCTGGAATGACCTTTACCGTAGAACCCGGGATTTACCTGGCGAGTAAGGGCGGGGTGCGCATTGAGGATAATGTGGTGGTCACTGAAACCGGGCTCGAGACCCTGACCGACCTTCCACGCCAGGTGCTTCCATTGGAAAGCTTCATGGGGCTGTGATCTACTTAGCATGACGAGTGATCTCAAAATCATCTCCGCCTCGATGTTGTTCTGGGGCATCGGCGAGGGCATGTTTTTAATTTTTCAACCTCTGTACATTCAAGAACTGGGTGCTGACCCAATCCTGATTGGGGCCATCCTGGGAGTGAACGGCCTGGTGATGAGCCTGTCGCAAATCCCTTCCGGGTACCTGGCAGACAAACTCGGGCGCAGACCGTTGATGTGGTTTTCCTGGATTTCGGGATTGGTCGCTACCTGGGTGATGGCTTTTGCCCCATCATTATGCGCCTTTGTGGTCGGATTGATCCTGTATGGCGTCACCTCTTCGGTGATGGCGCCGCTCAACACCTATGTACAGGGAGCGCGCGGCAATTGGTCGGTTGGCCGGGCAGTCAGTTTTATCTCTGCCGCTTTCAATATCGGCGGAATTATTGGGCCAGTCTTGGGGGGGATGGTTGCAGAACACTTTGGTTTACGCTCGGTCTATTTTGCCGCCGGGGCATTGTTTGCTGTATCAACGTTGATTATCTTATTTGTCCGGAAACAACCCGTCGAGAAGACGACCAGCGTGGAGGGTGAAGTGCACCTGCTGAAGAACAGGCGCTTTTTAACTATGCTGGGGGTGATTGCCCTGGTGCTGATCGCAATGACGCTCCCCCAACCCCTGACGGCTAACTTCCTGCAAAACCAGCGCGGGATGCACTTTGGGCGCATCGGGCAGCTGGGTTCATTGGCTTCCCTTGGCAGTGTTTTGATGATACTGGGCTTTGGTCACCTGCCAGCAAGTACAGCTCTTTTGATTAGCCAGGGAGGATTGATGCTGTTTGCCGCATTAATTTGGGGCGGTGGGGGCTTTTTGTGGTACGGGTTGGGCTTTTTATTTTTGGGTGGTCATCGGTTGGGCCGGGCGATGACCGTCGCGCTGGTTCAACCCCTGGTTCGCGAAGGCGAGGTTGGCCTGGCTTTTGGGATGGTTGAAACGCTGAATGCCCTGTCAATGATGGCAGCCCCGGTTCTGGCTGGTTTTTTGTATGATTGGAATCCCGTTTCGGTCTACCCGGTCAGCCTGCTGGTACTCGCGCTGACTTTTTTACTGAGTCTGCGCTATTTTAACGGCAATCGGCATGGTGCACAATCAGACGCAGCACAGGCTGAGAAGGAGATTCGTAATGACGCTTGAAATCATCCGCCTGACTTTAGGGCCCCTTTCGAACAATGTTTACCTGCTGGGAGACCCTGCCAGGGGCGATGCGGTGGTGATCGACCCCAGTTTTGAGGGGCAGACTGTCCTTGAGCGTGTGGAATCCCTGGGCTGGACTCTGCGGGGAATCTGGCTGACTCACAGCCATTTTGATCATATTGCCGGTGCTGGCGAGATCGCCGGGGCTTTTTCACCCCCACTGCCGGTGGGCTTGCATCCCGAAGACCAGATCTGGTATCAACAGGAAGGCGGCGCGAGACAGTTTGGCATGTCGATCCCGCCGCTGCCGGCGGTGACACAATCTTTCACCCATGGCATGCGCCTGGGCTTGGGGGATGATCTGCTGCCGGTGGCTGAGGTGCGCCATACACCCGGTCACAGCGCCGGGCATGTTGTCTTTTATGTGGAAAGCCTTAACGCCCTGTTATGCGGTGACGTGATTTTTTACCAGGGCATTGGGCGCACAGATCTGCCCGGGGGAAATCTGGAAACACTGCTGGAAAGCATCCGGACACAGGTGTTTTCGCTGCCCGATGACACCCGCTTGCTGCCCGGTCACGGGCCAGAAAGCACGGTCGGCTTCGAACGGGAGAACAATCCATTTTTGTAAACAGCAAGGCAAGTGGCTGGAGGGGAGGTCAAAATTAAAACAAAGACTCCGGGGTTTATGTTGGAATTTTTCCTACTACTCATAAAAACCCCGGGGGTCTGACGAAAAAACCAGCTATGTTTCTTGGTCAAAATTAAAACAAAGACCGCCGGGGATTATGTTGGAGTTTTTTCCCACTACTCATAAAACCCCCGGGGAGTCTGACGCAACAAACCCAAACAAAGCCCACCGGGGTTTATGTTGGAATTTTTCTTACCACTCATAAAAACCCCGGGGGTCTGATGCAACAAACAAAAACAAAAACAAAGACCCCCGGGGTTTATGCTGGAATTTTATTCCCCTACTCATAAAAACCCCGGCGGTCTGACAAAACAAACCAGCTGCGTTTCTTGGTCAAAATTAAAACAAAGACCGCCGGGGATTATGTTGGAGTTTTTTCCCACTACTCATAAAACCCCCGGGGAGTCTGACGCAACAAACCCAAACAAAGACCCCCGGGGTTTATGCTGGAATTTTTCCCTACTGCTCATAAAAACCCCGGGGGTCTGATTCAACAAACCAAAACAAAAACAAAGCCCCCCGGGGTTTATGTTGGAATTTTATTCCCCTACTCATAAAAACCCCGGGGGTCTGATGCAACAAACCCAAACAAAGACCGCCGGGGATTATGTTGGAGTTTTTTCCCACTACTCATAAAACCCCCGGGGAGTCTGACGCAACAAACCCAAACAAAGACCCCCGGGGTTTATGCTGGAATTTTTCCCTACTGCTCATAAAAACCCCGGGGGTCTGATTCAACAAACCAAAACAAAAACAAAGACGCCCGGGGTTTATGTTGGAATTTTATTCCCCTACTCATAAAAACCCCGGGGGTCTGATGCAACAAACCCAAACAAAGACCCCCGGGGTTTATGCTGGAATTTTTCCCTACTGTTCATAAAAACCCCGGGAGTCTGACGCAACAAACCCAAACAAAGACCCCCGGGGTTTATGCTGGAATTTTCCCCGCTGTTTATAAAAACCCCGGGAGTCTGACGCAACAAACCCAAACAAAGACCCCCGGGGTTTATGTTGGAATTTTATTCCCCTACTCATAAAAACCTCGGGGGTCTGACGAAACAAACCAGCTACGTTTCTTGGTCAAAATTAAAACAAAGACCTCCGGGGTTTATGCTGGATTTTTATTCCCCTACTCATAAAAACCCCGGGGGTTTGACAAAACAAACCAGCTACGTTTCTTGGTCAAAATTAAAACAAAGACCCCCGGGGTTTATGTTGGAATTTTTCCCTACTGCTTATAAAAACCCCGGGGGTCTGACGAAAAATCCAGCGTGCGTTTCTTAGGCGAAATCCGATTAAATAAAAAAGCTGCCCAGAGGGCAGCTTTTTTGGTATTCTCAAGCTTATTTTGCGTATTCGGTAGCCCGGCTCTCGCGAATGACCGTCACCCGGATTTGCCCGGGGTATTGCATGGTCTCTTCGATTTGCTGGGCGATATTCTTCGCCATGCGGTTGGCTTCAACGTCATCAATCTCTTCAGGTTTGACGATAATTCGGACTTCACGCCCGGCCTGGATGGCAAAACTGCGTTCGACGCCCTTGTGATTGTTGGCGATGGTCTCCAGTGCTCGCAGCCGTTTGATATATTGTTCTAAATCCTCGCGCCGAGCGCCGGGTCGAGCGCCGGAGATGGCGTCGGCTGCTTCTGCAATCACGGCTTCGACCGACTCCTGCTCAGCTTCGTGATGATGCGAGGCGATGATGTTGACGACCCTGGGGTTGACCCCGTAGCGGGCGGCAAACTCGGCGCCGATCTGGGCGTGGGTACCCTCGGTGTTGTGGTCCATTGCTTTGCCCAGGTCGTGCAGCAGTGCGCCGGCTTTGGCAACATCGATATTCGCGCCCAGTTCTGCGGCGATCACACTGGCGATTTTGGAAGTCTCAACGGCGTGCGCGAGCTGGTTCTGCCCGTAAGAGGTGCGGAACTTGAGCCGCCCCAGCTTCTTCAGGACTTCGATGTGCAGACCGGCGACGCCGGCATCATAGGCTGCCTGTTCGCCCGCTTCGAAGATATCTTCGTCCATGCGCTCAGTTTCCTCTTTGACGATCTTTTCGATATTGGCCGGGTGGATGCGCCCGTCGAGCACCAGGCGCTGCAGGGAACGCCGGGCAATCTCGCGCCGAACCGAATCGAAACAGGAGACGGTGACCGTCTCAGGTGTGTCATCCACAATCACGTCGACGCCTGAAATCTGCTCAAAAGCGCGGATATTGCGCCCGTTGCGACCAACAATACGCCCTTTCATCTCCTCATTGGGTAAGTTGACCAGGGAAGTGGTCACTTCAGCGACCTTTTCGGAGGCGACGCGCTGGATGGCATCTGCGATTAACTCGCGGGCACGCGTATTGCCCTTCTCGCGGGCTTCGCTTTCGATCTGGCGGATGATGCGGGCCATATCGGCGCGGGCTTCCTTTTCGGTTTCTTCCAGGAGAACCTCACGAGCTTCTTCGCGGGTCATCTCTGAGACCCGCTGCAATTCTTCCATGATATCTTCATAAAGCTTATCGATTTCATTGGCGCGTTTGTCGATACTGGATTGACGTTTGTTCAGCCGAAGTTCACGTTCCTCGTATTTCTCAAGACGCACATCCAACTCTTCGCGGCGTTTTTGCAGGCGGTCATCCTCTTTGCTAAGTTCAGCACGGCGGCGGTTGAGCTCATCTTCGGATTTTTGGGTAATCTTCAGCGCATCGGCTTTCGCTTCAATTTCAACCTCACGAGCCTTTTCTTTGGCTTCGCTGATGATATGATCTGCCTTCAAGTTTTGCGCCTTGCGCCTGGCATCTATCATGGATTGATTGATCAAAAAGCCTGCTACACCCCCCAATGCGATCGCGCCCACCACCAGGCCAATTAATATTAATGTACTTATTGTTGTCATCATTACTCCATTTACTCCATTTCATCACAGCGCTCCGATTCTGGAAGTGCGACGACCTCCCAAAGGCGATCTATGGCGTTCCGGACGGTTGCATGGTTGAAACCCCGGCGGCTTAAATATCCACCGACTTTCTTGGTGAAATCAGGCCTGGTTTCCTGGCTGCATTGTTGGGCTTTTTTCAAACCAGCCTTAAAAGCCATGCGATCCTCGTCATCCGCATAATTCTCGAGCGCTTGGGTAATTGTGTTATCTGCAATGCCCTTGAGCCTTAATTCGTAGGCTAACAGTCGTTTGCTGCGCGGCCGGAAGGCGTTTCGGTTTTCAATCCATTGGCGTGCAAAATCAAGATCGTTTAACCAATTTTTCTCGATCAGTCTTTGAAGCGTGACCTCAACCAGTGCATCGCTGAACCCCTTTTCTTGCAGTCGGAGGCGTGTTTCTCCCACCGATCGGGGGCGATGGTTGATGAAAGCCAGTGCTTTTTGGAAGGCGATCTCATATGAATCTTCCTCGCGCAACCGGTCGATATCTGCACTGGTGAGCTTCTGACCAGGTGATAACCAGGTTGCCACGAAGCGGGAGAGACCAAAGGCGTATTCACCATCAAGGTAGATACTCACCCTCTGCTGGTTGTGCTTTTGCACTTTGATCGACGTAATTTCCCGTTCCATTTCGCCTTTCTTAAACCAAAGACAGCCGTAATTTGCCCATGGTGGCTACGGCCGTCTTATCAGCGAGGCTTCCTGGCTGGCTATGGTTGTGTTAAGGATAGGTGTTACTTACGGATTCGTCTAACCCTTATCTGAATTTATATGGTCGTCCCTGGAGACTGATGTGTCAATAAAAACCATATCTATCCTCAACGGTATGCTTGACTCAAATCTTGACGAAGGCAAAGGCAGGATACCATTACGCCATTGCTGATCATTTCAAAACCGACGTCATCATCAACAATTTGCCAGGCAGGTTGCCGGCGAAAAACCTCGTGCGGTTCTCTTAGATATCTCGATCGTAGCCGCCAAATATTCGGGCGGCAGATGAACATTTTTTATTTAATGTCATAAGTCCGAAGACTTATTTCCTTAAAAGTAATTATACAATAAAAACGCGATTAATAAAGACCCTGTATCCAATATTGGTAGATCAAATTATTCGCAAGTTGATTGCAGGGGCTGAATGCGGATATTCCGTAAAAGGATTTTCCCCTCGCGGACCCTAGGCCCTTTTGTTTGGGTTAATGACGCAATTCATGTTAAAATGAAGGCTATGACTGCACAAACATCCACAAAATTAACTGAATTAAAGGCAAGCGGAAGTTATGCCCGCCATCGTAGGCAAAAGATCTGGCAGATTATTCTGCCTGTTGGTTTAGGCGCTGTACTGATCCTTGCAGCCCTTGGAATGGTGATTTACACAGCCGTTCGCGCGCCAGCAGGTAAATCTGTTTCACAATGGGCGGATGTCTCGATGATCTGGTTGATCATACCAGCCTTGTTTATTGCCCTGGTGATAGCTGCGGTCCTGTTTACGGTGGTGTGGTTGCTCACCAGGCTGCTGAAAATTTTACCGCAGTACACCTCGGCAGCTCAGTATTATGTTGGTATCGCCGTCGAGAACATCCGCAGCGGGGCAGACAAAGTGGCAAAGCCCTTCATTGCTGGCAAAGGCTTTGCCGCCATGGTGTCTGAGCTGCTGAACAGGCTTGTCGGCAGGCGCCGTATTTGAAACGGCAGCCCGGGAAAGGTGAAAACGTCTGAATCGTCCATTGATGCGAAGGTTCAGGTATTTATAAATTAGCATGGAAGGAAATGGATTATGGAAAATAACTGGAAGGCGAAAACAATTATCACAGGTGTTGTAATTGGCGCTGTGGCAGGCGTCATTTCTGCTATTGTGTTGATCAAGAAGGCGGAAATCGATGAGACAACCCCCAAATTAACAGCCGGTGAGGGCATTCAGGTTGGCCTGGGCTTGTTGGGCTTGCTGCGCATGATTGCCGGGCTGGGTACTGAGTGAATTTTTTGCTGGTAGGAACTGCTATTGTTTGAAATTTTATTTCTGGGTACTTCGGCCTCAGCGCCTTCAGCACACCGCGGATTATCTTCATTATTAATCCAGCACGAAGAGTTCCGCTTCCTGGTGGATTGCGGTGAGGGGACACAGCGCCAGATTTTATCGGCTGGTGTTGGCTTTAAACGGCTGAATCAGATTCTGTTGACCCATGGACACCTGGATCATATCCTGGGGCTGGGCGGGCTGGTATCCACCTTTTTACGCTGGGATGTGATTGAGGAGATTGAGATCTTCGGCACACGGCATACCCTTGACCGTGTGCACGACCTGGTTTTTGGCGTGGTCTTACGGGGCTATCAGGGCAAACCCCCGGTGATTTTACACGAGATCAAGCCGGGAACCTTCTGGGAAGCAGAACGGTTCACGATCACAGCCTTTCCCGTGGATCACCGCGGCTCTCACTCGTTGGGCTACCGCTTTGAAGAGCGCATCCGGCGACCTTTCCTGGTGGCAGCGGCTGAGAGCCTGGAAATCCCCCCCGGCCCCTGGCGGCGCGACCTGGTCAATGGGCAGACGGTAACCCTGCCCGACGGGCGCGTGATTGAACCCGACCAGGTGCTGGGCGAACCTCTCAAGGGCACCAGCCTGGCTGTGGTGGGCGACACGGGCAATGCTGAAAAATTACTCCCTTATGTTCAGGGGGTTGATGCCCTGGTGATTGAAGCGACGTACATCGAAAGCGAAGCCGATCTGGCTGAACAGTTTGATCACCTGACGGCTGCCAGGGCAGCCGGGTTGGCAGCCCGGGCACAGGTTGGGCGCCTGTTCCTGACACACCTTTCTCGACGCTACCGGGGACGCGATATTCTCAACGAAGCCCAGGGAATCTTCCCGAATGTCCATGTGGCGCGTGACTTTGACAGCTTTCAGATTCGCAGGGAAGATGATTAAACCTGCTCTGGCCAACCCGACCGGGTGGTTTACCCGGATTGACGGAGATCCCAATGACAAAAACAGCCTTTCTTGAACGCATCGCTGCCGGCGAGGTGCTGGTTTCAGACGGGGCTACTGGCACCAATTTACAGCAGCAGGGCTTACCGATGGGTGCAGCAGCAGAGCTGTGGGTGCTGCAGAACCCGCATGCGATCCGCGAGCTTAACCTTGCTTTCATCCAGAGCGGGTCAGACATCCTGTTGACCTGCACCTTTGGCGCCACGCGCCGCAGGCTGAAGGCAGTGGGGCTGGAAGCCCACTTCGAGGAGATCAATCGCACAGCGGTGGAAATCACCCGCAAGGCAGCCTCGGCTCATGAGGTTCTGGTGGCGGGATCCATCGGTCCGTTGGGTGAGCTGCTGGAACCTTTGGGTGAGATGACGGTTGAAGAGGCTGAAGCAAATTATAAAGAACAGGCGGTATTGTTGTGTCAGGGGGGCGTGGACCTGATCGTGGTGGAGACACAATTTGATCTTAATGAAGCCCGTGCGGCGCTTCGTGCGGTGCGGACTGTTGACCCTGCGATTCCGCTGGTGTGCTCCTTCAGTTACGACCGGGGAGTTCGCACAATGATGGGTGTTAAGCCAGAGGATGTGGCTGCTGAGATCGGCGCGATGGATGTGGATTTGCTTGGCATCAATTGCGGGCGCAGCCTAGAGGATAACCTGGAAGTATTAACCCGGCTGCAGGCAGTCACGGAAAAACCGCTGTGGTTTAAGCCCAACGCCGGTCTGCCCGAAGTAGACCAGGACGGCAAGGCAGTCTATGCTGTGACGCCGGCGGACTTGGCTGCCCTGGTTCCGGGTTGGGTGACCGCAGGCGCCCAGGTAATTGGCGGCTGCTGCGGTACCACCCCCGAGCACCTGGCGGCGATTGCCTGTGTAATCCATGCGTTGGACTATTGATTCGGTTTTCCCATGTGTGAATTGATCCTCGCCTCGAATTCTCCTCGCAGAATCGAGCTGTTGGTCTTGCTCGGGTTGTCATTTACCGTCAACCCGGCTGATATTGATGAAGGGCTGGGTGTTGGAGAAACCCCGCCGGCGTATGTGCGTCGCCTGGCGCTCGGTAAAGCCCACAACATCGCGCAGGATCAGCCCGGGCTGGTGATTGCAGCCGACACCATCGTGGTGGATGGTGAAACGCTGCTGGGAAAACCTGCCGACCCGGCGGAAGCGCACAGGATGCTGCAACAATTACGCGGCCGTGACCACCAGGTCTTCACTGCCATTGCGATCCTGGCACCGCACCACGGGCAGAGTTTCTCTGCTGTATGTGTAACCGACGTGCCCATGCGCGCCTACACCGATGCTGAAATCGATGCTTATGTGTCCACGGGTGACCCGCTGGACAAAGCCGGCGCTTACGGTATTCAAAATGCTGCTTTTCACCCGGTGGAGGGCTTGCAAGGTTGTTTTGCCTCTGTGATGGGCTTGCCGCTGTGTCACCTGGCGGTGGGTTTGGGCACCTTTGGCGTGGATGTGACCCGGGGACTGCCCGTGCGCTGCCAGGCATATTTGGATTACCGCTGCCCGGTCTACGACGCGATCCTGGACAGTCTGTGAGGGTGATACCGTGAAAGTTCGAGCCCGGTTTATACTCACTTCAGCTTGTTTGGTCCTCGTCGCAACGACCTTAATCGCCGGGTGCTTGGGTATGGGCGGCGAATGGACCGGGCAGCCCATCTGGAGCGGGAAGGGCGATGTGACTTCTGCTGCCACCGCCCAGCACGTCCTGGAGGGCTTTTTGATGGACTGGGCGGCTGAGGATTACCCCTCGATGTATGCCAGCCTGACCCGATTGAGCCGTGATGCCATCACACTGGAAGAATTTACCCGCACCTATGAAAATTTCGCCCAGACCCTGACGCTGGAGAGCATCCAGACCCAGGTGCTTTCCACCCTGGCGGAGGCTAACCATGCTGAGGCTGCCTACCGGGTGTCGTATCACACCCGCCTGTTCGAAACCCTCAGCCGGGACACAGCAGCGACTCTGACCCGCGAACCGGACGGCTGGCGCATTCAATGGGAGACCGGCATGCTTCTGCCTGATTTGCGCGGTGGCAATCGGTTGGATTTTGTCTCTCAACTGCCCTCACGCGGGCGGATTTTTGACCGGTCTGGTGCGCCGCTGGCGGCTTATGAAAACGCGCTTGCCATTGGGGTTGTTCCGGGTGAAATCCTCCCCGAGCAAGCGCCGGATTTGTTTGCCGCCCTGGCAGAGATCAGTATTTACAGCCCCGATTCCCTAGCTAGGCTGGTTGAAACCACGCCAGATGACTGGTACCTGCCCGTGGTTTCGCTGTCACAGGCGGCTGCAGCCCCGTACCTGGAGTACTTGCAGTCCTTTAATGGGGTGCGGATTAGCGAGTTTCGTTCGCGCTTCTACGTGGATGGCGGGGTGGCACCCCATGCCCTGGGGTATATGTTGTATATTCCCGAAGAGCAGCTGGATGATTATTTGCGGCGGGGCTACCGTCAGGACGAACGCATTGGCGCTTACGGTTTGGAAGCCGCCTTCGAGACGGAGCTGGCGGGCGTACACGGTGGCTCTGTGTATATCATCAGCCCCAGCGGGAAGATCGTTTCGCTGCTGGCTGCAAGTGAACCTTCTCCCGGGCTGTCCATCACAACCACGCTGGATAAAACCCTGCAGGCGCACCTGCAAGCCTCCCTGGGCGACCTGCGCGCTGCTGTGGTTGTGATCGAGGCCGATAGCGGCCGGGTGTTGGCGCTGGTCTCTAACCCGCACTTCAACCCCAACGCCTTTGACCTGACCGAAATTGACCGCAGCGTGCTGGAATCCTATTTCAGCGACCCGGCGCAGCCCCTGTTCAACCGCGCCACCCAGGGGCAGTATCCGCTGGGCTCGATTTTCAAGGTCATCAGCATGTCTGCGGCGCTTGAATCCGGGTTGTACCGGCCGAACTCGCGATTTTTCTGCGGTCAATCGATGTGGGTATGCAACAGTGTTACGCTTTACGACTGGACCATCAATTACGGGCTCGCCAGCGGTGATTTATCCCTGGTGGAGGGGCTGATGCGCTCGTGTAATCCCTGGTTTTACCATATCGGTGAGAGCCTGTACAACGACGACCAGGATGGATTTCTGTCGGAGATGGCCTACGGCTTCGGCCTGGGGGCGCTGACCGGGATCGAGATCGCCGAGGCGCCAGGCAACATCCCCCCGGTGGCGGGGTCCTGCTTGAACAGCGCCCAGATTTCCATCGGGCAGGGTGAGGTGCTGGTCACGCCGCTTCAGGTGGCAGCCTTTTTTGCCGCCCTGGCTAACGGCGGCAACCTGTACCGGCCGGCGCTGGTTGAAAGCCTGAGCACGGTGACCGGCGAGAAGGCCTACACCTTTACGCCCGATCTGCAAGGAGAGCTGCCCATTTCGGAGGAGACCCTGGCTGCGCTGGCTGAAGGACTGCGCTTGGTGGTGGAAGAGCAACGCGGCACCGCTTACTGGACCCTGCAGGGTCTGGAAATCCCGGTTTCGGGAAAAACCGGCACGGCGGAAACGCCCAGCGGGACATCGCATGCCTTGTTTGCCGGTTACACCCGGGTCAACGACCCCGACCGACCCAATATCGCCGTGGTGGTACTGCTGGAGAACGCCGGTGAGGGCTCTGTGATGGCAGCGCCGGTTTTTCGCCGGGCAGTAACGCTGTATTTCTCCGATGGCGAGGATCCCGGCGGAATCATGCCGTGGGAGAGTGAACCCTATGTGCTTTACCTACCTGAACCAGAACCCGCGGAAGAATCCACAACCGGGGAGTGACACAGTATAATCAATGATCGTTAAGAACCGGGTGCCGGGCAGTACCGGCGCCTATCGGAGTTCATTATGAGAAGCTTAAAAATCGCGATCATTTTGTTGCTGCTGGCGGCAATCATCGGCTGTACGCCGGGCAGGGAAGTTTCGGAGGTTGAAGAAACTCCAGAATCAACGGTCACGCTGCCGGGCCCGCAGGTGTTTATCACCCCAGCCCCGGATGTCAACACTGCTGTTGACGCCTTTATGGAGGCCTGGCGGGTGGACAATTACAGCGGCATGTACGGGCAACTTTCGGAGGGCAGCCGGGCTGCGCTGACGGAGGAAGATTTTATTACCCGCTATAACCAGGCTGCCATTGCACTGACGCTGCTGTTTGACAACGGCATCACTTACCAGGTGCTTTCCCGCACGACGGAACCCAATTCTGCCGTAGCCAGCCTGCAGGTGAATTACAACACCAACTTTTTTGGCACCCTGACCCGCCAGCTGGAAATCCCGCTGGTGCGCGAGGGGGACGACTGGCGGGTGGAATGGCATGATGGATTGATCATGCCCGAGCTGGCTGGGGGCAATCTGCTGGAGATTGTGCGCCAATCCACCCCGCGCGGCGCGATCTACGCCAGCAACGGAGCACCGCTGGCTGCCCAGGCGGATGCGGTGGCGATCGGCTTTACCCCCGGAAACCTTAACGACAGCCTGTTGAGCCTGTTTTACACCACCATGGCCAGCCTGACCATTTACCAGGTTGATGAAATCCGGGAGATGCTGGAGGCGGCTCATCCCCTTGACTACGTCTCATTAGGCGAAGCGACCCAGGCCGAGATCAACGCTCACCAGAGCGCCCTTTCCAGCCTGACCGGCGTGTACCTGACCAGTTATTCCTCCCGGTTTTACTTTGATGGCGGGCTGGCGCCCCAAACGGTGGGGCATCTTTCGTATATCTCCAGTGAAGATTTGGACCGCTACCTGCGGCTGGGGTATTCTCCCAACGAGCGTTTTGGCGCCACCGGGCTGGAACTGGCTTTCGAGGACGTGCTTGCTGGGGAGCGCGGCGCCACCCTGTACCTGAAGGATGCCAACGGGCAGATTCTCTCCAAGCTGGGAGAGCGCCCAGCCTCGCCGGGGCAGTCGATCACAACCACCATCGTGCCGGGCTTACAGTATCGCCTGCAGCAATCGATGGGCAATTTTCGCGGCGCCATCGTGATAATAGAAGTGGACACCGGGCGGGTGCTGGCGATCGTTTCCAATCCACAGTTTGACCCTAACCTGTTTGATATCAACAACCAGAACTTCGTCTATGCCCAGAACCCTTATAACCAGCCGAGCGACCCGGTCTTCAATCGGGCTACCAATGGCCAGTACCCCCTGGGCTCGGTGTTTAAGATTATCAGCATGGCGGCTGCGCTGGAAACGGACACTTTTGGTGAATATGACCAGATTTATTGCGACCATTCCATCGTGGCTTGCGGCAATGTGATGACGGATTGGACGCTGGAAAAAGATGTCCCGCCCAGCGGCACTTTAACGCTGCCCGAGGGCTTGATGCGCTCGTGCAACCCGTGGTTTTACGTCATCGGCGAGGAGCTGATGGCGGCGGGGCACCCCGATGCGTTGATCGACATGTCACTGGGGTTTGGGCTGGGGATTCCGACGGGCGTGGAGGTAGCCGAACAGCCCGGTAATATCCCGGCACAGGTGACCAGTTGCGAACAAAACGTCCAATTGGCGATCGGTCAGGGCGAGATGACCGTCACGCCTTTGCAGGTGGCGGCTTTTATTGCCGCGGTGGCCAACGGCGGCACGCTGTATCGCCCATCGTTGGTCGACGCCATCGGCCCCCAGGAGAGCACACCTACGCTTACTTTTACTCCCGAAGAAACCGGCAGCCTGCCTGTTTCGGATGAGAATCTGACCATCATCCAGAACGCGATGCGTGAAGTGATCACCAACGCCCGCGGCACCGCCCACAGACAGTTGGCTACCATGCGCTACCGACCCTATGGCAAAACTGGCACCGCGCAGAACCCCTTCGGTCTCTCGCACGCCTGGTTCGCCGGTTACTCGCAGGTCAACAACCCCGACCGACCCGATATCGCTGTGGTCGTGCTGCTGGAGAACGCCGGCGAGGGATCGGAGATGGCTGCGCCGGTCTTCCGGCGGGCGATTTCGCTGTATTTCTCGGGCAATACCGATATCGGCTGGGTGCTACCCTGGGAGGCTTACCCCTATGTGGTGGCTTCGCCGACACCCTACCCCACCAACACGCCCATTCCGACCAACACGCCTTTTCCCACCGAGACGCCCATCCCCACCGAGCCGCCTCTCGGGGGAGATGTTGATGAACCGGAAGAATGACCCCCCTGGCTAAAACCCTGGACGGCCTGGTGATCCGCGCCCAATCTGGCTTCCTGGTGGTGCGCACCGATGCCGGTGATTACACCTGCCGCCTGCGCGGTCGCCTGAAGAAGGGCGAACAGGAGGGAGACCGGGTAGCTGTGGGCGACCGCGTGACGATCACTCCCCATAAGGATGGGGGCGGTGTGATCGAGAGTGTGCACGAGCGCACAGCCGAGCTGGCGCGGGTGCGCACGGGGCTGAAGCGCGAGTATCGCCAGATTTTGCTGGCTAACCCCGACCAGATTGTAATTGTGTTTGCCTGCGCCCAACCCGAGCCCAGCCTGCGTATGCTGGACCGTTTCCTGGTAATCGCCGAAAAGCAGCAGGTGGAGGCGCTGATCGTGGCTAACAAGGTTGACCTGGTGAGCCAAGCGGCTGCCCGGGCGACTTTTAACCTGTACGCCGACCTCGGCTACCCCCTGGTGTTTACTTCCGCCCGGACAGGCGAAGGCTTGGACGAGCTGGGCGGCGCCTTAAAAGGAAAGCTGTCCGCCCTCACCGGTCCCTCGGGTGTGGGCAAATCGAGCCTGCTGAACGCTATCCAGCCGAATTTAGGCCTGCAGGTGAGCGATGTCAGCGATGCGACCTCGAAGGGACGCCACACAACCCGCGTGCGCCAGCTATTTCCGCTGGATTTGGGCGGTTATGTGGCTGATACCCCCGGGATCCGCTCGTTAGCCCTGTGGGACACCGAACCCGAGGAACTGGACGCCTATTTTGTGGAGATGCGGGCGCTGGTGGCTGATTGCCAATTTTCGGATTGCACCCACACCCATGAACCGGGTTGTGCCGTTCTGGCGGCGGTGGAGGCAGGCCGGGTGGCTCCCCAGCGCTATCAGTCTTACCTGCGCCTACGCTTTGGCGATGAAACCGATGAATGGATTGAAGACGAAGACCAGGATGACCTCGAAAGGACGTATTGATGAAAAAAGCCTTCATCCTTACCGTAGCGCTGACCCTGATACTGACTGCATGTAAGCCACAGGCGGTGGAGACGCCCCAGCCTGAGACGGTTGACCCCGCTCCTCCGGTGGAGCCCAGCGCAGCCCCCGAACCCACACCGACGGAAACGCCGCCTGTGACCCTGACCGTGTGCACTGCCAGCCTGCCGGAGACGATCTTCCCCCTCACCGGTCCGCTGACCACCGCCAGGGAGCGTTTGAATGCGCTGCTGTACCCCCCGGATTACACCCTGGGCAACGTGTGGCTGGAACCGGTGGCGATCCAGCGCGGGCAGATGCTGGTTGATGCACGCGGCGAGCTGGTTATGGCTGCCGAGGGGGTGAACGTGCGCCCAAGCGGTTGCCGCGAGAGCGGCTGTACCATCACCTGGAACGGGCTGGACCCACTGGAGATGGACCGCATGGTGGTGGACTTCAGCCTGCGCGCGGGGTTGACCTGGAGCGACGGCGCACCGCTGAGCTCAGCCGACGCCGTCTTCAGCTATACTCTGGCAAGTGACCCGTCCTCGCCGGTTTACGGCTGGGCTGAAGCGCGCACCGAGAGTTTCAGCGCCCGGGATGCGCTCAACTTGAGCTGGCGCGGCCTGCCGGGGTTCACCTCCGCCGAGCTGGAGCGCTTTTTCTGGACTCCGCTGCCCTCGCATCGATTTGACCCCGACCCGGACTTCAGCACCGTCGCCGCCGAGACCTCCAGCTACGGCCCCTTTGCCCTGGCTGAGCGTGGCGAACACGAACTGCTGTTGACCCGCAACCCCGGCTACCCTGCGCCTGCAGAGACCCTGCCCGGTGTTGACCACGTCGTGCTGCGCGCGCTTGAGGGCGGCGCGGCGGCGGCCTGGGAGGCGCTGCAGGTGGGGACCTGCGACGCGCTGGACTCTTCTTTCAACCTGGTCGAGGCGCCCGAAGTGTTGGCTGCCATCCAGTCGGAGCCAGGTTACGAAGTACGGGTTGAGACGGAAGGTTCACCAACGCAACTGGTGTTCGGCATCCGCCCGGCGGAGTATGACACGATTAACAACCCCGTGTTTGCCGAGCGCAAGGATTTCTTTGCCGACTCGCGCACGCGCCTGGCGCTAACGCAGTGCATCGACATCGAAGCCCTGGCCGCGCAGACCGGTTCGGCGCCTGCCGTGCAGGCTGGGTTGACCTACGATCCGGCGGCGGGTGCAACCCTGCTGGAGACCGTCGGCTGGGTGGACCACGACGGTGACCCGCTTACGCCGCGTGTATCGCAGAACGTACCGGGCGTCTTCAACTTCACACCGCTGACGCTGACGCTGCTGGCTGGCCCCTCGCCCTTCCACCAGGACCTGGCTGCAGGGATCGCTGAAATGCTGGGGAGCTGTGGCGTGGGTTTTCAGGTGCACACATTGAACCTGCCCGAGTTGTATGCGCCCGGCCCGGAGGGTCCGCTGTTTGGACGCGCGTTTGACCTGACCTTGCTCGCATGGCAGCGACCGCCCGGGGGGGATTGTGCGCTGTACACCAGTTGGGCGATACCGAATACAACCAACGGTTGGATCGGAACGAACATTGCTGGTTTTTCCGATGCTGAATACGATACATTGTGCAGCGCAGCGCTGCTGGCAACGCCGGAGGAGGTCGACGCGAACCAGGAGTCAGTGCAAGCCGCGTTTGCGGAGCTGCTGCCGGCGGTGATGCTGGTGGCGCCGGTGCGCGTGGAGGTGTGGGAGATTGAAGCGGGTAGCTGGTAGGAAAGAAGACCGGGGACGTTTAGCCCGTCCTCCGTCTCCCGATATTTGCTCATCTCCGCGCCTGCCCTCCCCCTTTTTCAGACACCCCACAAAACTCGAATTGACAGCCCGAAAATAAAAAGCGTCCATTTCGGACGCTTCTCTTGTGGACCCAGAGGGATTCGAACCCTCGACCTCCTCAATGCCATTGAGGCGCGCTCCCAGCTGCGCCATGGGCCCTCAGGTACCCCGCGCCCCTTTACCGCAGGTTTCCGGGGCACCGCAGTGGACCTGGAGGGATTTGAACCCTCGACCTCCTCAGTGCGATTGAGGCGCGCTCCCAACTGCGCTACAGGCCCATCTTTCAGGGTGAAAAAGATTTTACCTCCCTGTATGGGGACTGTCAAGCTAAGCTTTTCGCCACAAGCGTCCACCGCCGCCTGCCAGATAGTTACGCAGCGCCAGGAGCGTTTCATCGTCATTGCGCCAGAAGGAGGAAAGCTGTGACTTGTAGCACAACACAGCCTCCTGCCAGGCATGCAGGGCGTCTTCACCCAGGTGATAGGGATTATATTTAAATTCCCCGTCCTTTAACAGCGGATTTTCAAAATGGTTGATGACGTAGGGGTAATCGGCATAGTATTCATCGACGCCGCCAACCTGCTTACCGACATTAACAACCAGTCGGTGATCAACGTGACCGCCCAGGCCCATCGGCATCACCAGGCCTGCTTTCTGCGGCAATTCAGCAGTCAATACCGCGCTGATCTCAGCAACCAGGTCTGCCTCGGCTGAGCTGTTAAACAGATTGGAGAAATCCTTCACGATCGGTTCGCTGCTTGATGGGTCGCGGCGGTAGATGGCATCGAGCCAGTCAAAGTGGCGCAGTTCTGCCCCCAGGACGGCGCAGGCAGCCCGGTCCTCTGCCCTCCGGGCGCGGATCGCATCTACGCCCGAGATGCCCCAGGTTGCGTGCAACTCCTGTGCAAGCTCTGAATAATGATCATCCAGCGGCAAGCCCGCCATCAGCGTCCAGATTTCAACCCGATGGCCTTGACGGGCAAGATCCCAAACCAGGCCGCCGCAGGAGAGGGTGACATCATCCAAATGAGGAGAAATAAAAATGGTGTGTTGTGTGTGCATCCATCCATTGTATCAAAAATTGCCAGGGATTCAACTGGGATTTTTGAACTCTGGTATTAATGTCGTGGAAATTGTGTTTGTTGAACTACCCAAGTCCTACACAATAATTGAGGTAAAATTCTGGTGACACTGCCAGAATAGAGCGCTTTCAAAGAAAGAACCTTATGAAATTTTCAACCTTATGCGTGATTGGAATGGGCTACATCGGTTTGCCCTACGCCAGCGTATTTGCCAGCAAGGGGGTACGCGTGACGGGTATGGACACCAACACCACCATCATCGACGGGCTGCAGGCAGGAAAATCGCACATCGTTGAGCCGGGACTGCAAGAGCTGTTGATGAAGGTTTTGGCAAGCGGACACCTGACAACCGCAACGGAGGTTGTTCCTGCCGACGCCTTCATCATCGCGGTGCCGACGCCCTTCGATGCTGGTAAGCGGGCGGATCTGCGTGCGGTGGTCGCCGCCAGCCAATCGATCGTTCCTCACCTGCGGCGGGGCAACCTGGTGATTCTGGAATCAACCTCTCCGCCGCGCACCACAGCAGACGTTGTCGCACCGATTTTAGAAAAAAGCGGTCTCAAGGCCGGGGAGGACTTCCTGCTGGCTTATTCGCCGGAGCGGGTGCTGCCGGGGCGCATCCTGCAGGAATTGGTGGAAAACCCCCGCGTGATTGGCGGGATTGACCGGGCTTCAGCTGAGGCTGGGCGTGACCTCTACCAAATATTCGTGCAGGGTGAGATCGTCCTGACCGACGCCACCACAGCCGAGATGGTCAAGTTGATGGAAAACACCTCCCGCGATATCAACATCGCCATCGCTAACGAATTTTCCCGCCTGGCAGACGCCTTCAACGTGGATATCTGGGAGGCGATCAGCATCGCCAACCTGCACCCTCGGGTGCAGATCCTGCGCCCGGGCGTGGGTGTGGGCGGGCACTGCATCGATGTGGATCCCTGGTTCCTGGTGGAAGCCGCGCCGGAGCGCGCCGGGTTGATCAGGGCAGCCCGGAGTGTGAACGATGGTCAACCAGCCTTTTTAGCCGAGAACATCGCCAGGGTCGTCGGGGGTTTGGAGGGTAAAACCATCGCCTTTTTGGGTCTGGCTTTCAAGCCAAACGTGGACGATGTGCGCGAGAGCCCGGCGGCTGCACTGATCCGGCTCCTGGTGTCCGCCGGAGCCCGGGTGCTGGCTTACGAACCCTTGAAGCCCGGGGCTAACCTGCAGGGCATTGAACAGATGGAGCATTTGGAGGATGCCTTATCCGGGGCTCACCTGGTGGTTCTGGGTGTGGCGCATGAGGTTTTCATAGCGCTGAATCCCGCAGAAGTGCGGTTAAAAACGAAGGCAGAATGGGTATATGATGCGGTAAACGCCTGGGACAAACATGCCTGGGAAGCCGCCGGGTTCAAGTTTTCTGGCTTGGCACGCAGGAATTAATGATCAATATATTTTTATAAAATCATTTTGTAGGGGCGGTATGCTTCGCGCTTACTATGGTAATTAACAAACATGGTGTCAGGTTAACGGCCATCCGGGGATAGCAGCATCGATTTCTTCCATCAAACGCATCGTCTCAACCAGGGCTACCACAACTTGCTGATAATGGCGCTTGTTAATAAAAGAAAGTTCGCGCCCGCGACGGTCTTTCAGCCACTTGTGCAACACCTGGTAACCACCAATCTCAAATGCCCATACCTCGGGGTTGACGCCCTCAAAATACTGTTCGCGGTTTATATATACCCTGCCGCCATATCCTGCTTCGGGAGGTACATATTTTGGATAACCGCCGCGCGGCGTCACCAAACTGTCCCCGGGAATGGGGAAACTGGTCAGAGGTGAGTTCAAGAGGGGCGATTCCATCAGGTGCAGGGCGATCAATTCCCGGCCAAGGCTGACCAAACGGCGGAACATCTCAACATCTGCAGTGAGGGGCACACGGGGAAAGTCAATTTTCAAAAATTCGGCATATCGTTCGCGGTAGCTGGGCGAATGGAAGATTGCGTAGATATAAGCCAAAAGATCCTCAGGGCCGAAGGTCTCTCGAATGGGATGTGTCCTGCCCGCCAAGTGTGGATCAAAGATAAGCTCAAGTTTGCCTTCAAATTCAGCCATGAACCTAGGGTTAAAGTTGGGAATCCGTCCACTGTTTTTATTATCTGGGTCCCAAGCCGAAAACTCAGAAGTATCAAATAGTGGATTTATATTTTCCTCTGGATAAAAATATATAGGGAAAAAATAACAATTATCTAGACTGCTTATATATTCTTTAACTGTAATCTGAGAACTAATAAATGAATGTTTCCAAAACTGATCACGAACTGATCTCATAGTAATAAGATTGATATTTGATTTATTGAGTAAATGTTTACTCACTTCATGCCGGTCTCGACCTAAAACAAATGAGGAATAAATTATTTTTCTTTGATCAAAACATCGATAATCTATCGTATGAATAGCATGGGCAAAATCAGAATTTCTAGCCCAATTTCTTGCATTTTCTAGTGAAAAGGAAGAGGAATCAACTAGATGATATTTTTGTCGTATTTCTTCATTTGATATTTCACTTTTAAGAACTCTAAGCCGTTGTTTAAGTGTGTCAAATGAAAAGTTGACCGAAAAAGAATCTCGGCCAGTTGTAATTCCCATGCTAAATGAATTAAAAATGTTTGATACTTTAATTAGTGAGTCATATTCATCAGATAAAGTCTTATTTTGATCAATTAGCATAAAATAAGGTGGTTCAGGTGACAAATTCATCCATTCAAGAGAAAATATGTCATTTTCCAACAATGCTTGATATTTTTCGTTTCGTCTGCCCCAGAAATCCAGATATTTCACCATTGTTTCACCAGAACGCTCACCAGATATAACCAAGAAAACTATTGAAACTCCTTGCCGAATATCAAATACATTCTCGTCAGGCGATCCGGATGGTGTAACTTCACCAATCAACGAATTTCCATGCAAATTAAGGATAAATATTTCATCAAATGAATTAATCAATTCTTCTCGCATACCTCTATGCACCAATCCAGAGAGATAAACATGATTTGTTATCATTGCAACAATACCGGTTCCTGTGCGCTCGATGCGGTCGTGAGCAAAGCGAATGAACTTGATATAATCATCTGAAAGGGGCTGAATGTTGCGCTCACTCCGCACTGCCGTTTTATAGCGTTCCATCAGGGTTTCAATATGTTCACCCTGATTAATCGAGCTGACGGAATAGGGCGGGTTGCCCAGCACCACCATGATCGGCTTTTCCTGCTTGACTGCATCGGCAGCTTTGGCTTCTTCCGAGACAAATTGCATCGGCCCGTATAGGCTGGGGATGTTCTCCGGCATCACCTCCAGCGCGTTCGTCAGGTACACCCGAATACGGTCTTCAGCCTGGAAGTCATAGGCCCAGCGCGCTCGTTCCTCCTCGGGTAAGTCCAGGTCATGCCCGGCCAGTTGTAGCGCCAGCTTGAAGTGCGCCACGGCATAGGGCGCCATCATGATCTCGAAACCAAACAAGCGTGCAAGCAAGTGCTCCCGCACATAATCAGACCACATACCGGCATCGTTTCGCTGCATGAATTCATCTCTGATTAAGTCGATCACCGCGTATAAAAAGGTGGCTGTGCCCACGGCAGGGTCCAGTATCAACATTTTGTGAGTTCCGTCGGGCAGGCGAGTGGTGTCAGCCAGGCCGTCAGGCAAGCCGAAGCGGTTTTTCAGCAGACTGTGGACAGAGCGCACAATAAAAGACACCACCGGCATTGGAGTGTAATATACACCGCGCCGTTCCCGAAGACGAGGATCATAAGCCGCCAGAAAGGTTTCATAAAAGTGCATCATTGGGTCGTCCTGCCGCGTGTTCCTGCCAAAGTCTGCCAAGATGGCGTGTATATCGGCATTAGCCAGGAGTTGGATCAGATCATCAACCAGCCCAGCAAAGGGTTCGTCATCTAGGTGTGGACCGGTGATAAAGGTAAAGAAATTTCGCAAAAAGGGGTTGGTACGCGGGATTGAATACTGGGCGGTATAACGGTGAAAGGTTCCCGATTCATGCATGATACGTGCTGAAAACAACCCGTACGACAGGGTCTGAGCAAACATATCTGCGAATTGGCCCAGGTTTTCAGGCTGATCAAGGTCGGGAATCAACACCTGGGCAAAAGCCCGCCGCCAACCTTTGAGCATTTCAGAAGCCTGCTTGTTGGTAAACGCGTTCATGATGACATCCCGAATCAAGTGAGTCTGCCGGGCCATATGCTCAGCCAATTCGCGCGGGGTGCTGATAGGCTGGGGTTGATGAGCCAGGAAATCTGTCAGCAAGGCCTTTAAATCATGGATGCCGTTAGCTTCCAGTTGAGGTACGCCCCTGGTATCCAGCCGTGCCAGGCGTACGCTGCTACGCATATTTCCATTTACGTACCAGCGGAATTCTAGGTAGTCTGTCAGGATCAGATTGTCCAACGCTTCACGATAGCGTAATAATTGTTCTGTTCTTTCAGCAGCATCGAGTGAAACACCCACATCCTTGGCTTCCACGTGCCCTACCTTGAAGTCACCACGTAAAATTGCCAGGTCTGGCGCGCCGCAGGCAATTCGCCTTGGTTCATTGATCGCACGCAAGTTGCCTTCCAGGGCTTCAAACAAATTTGCCAGGGCGGGCCGGTGGGTGTGTTCAGTGGCGGTACTTGTGGTAAGCTTACTGGTCAGTTGATTGAGGTAAATCATAATTGGGTGAGACATGGGTATTTCCTTTTCAAATATCTATCAATCTTCCCAATGGGGGTTCCTCGTGGCGTCGTGTCTAAAATTATACCAAGAACCAACACAGCGAAATTTTTCCAAAACAGGCTCGATTAATTTCTTCAACTATCAGATTATAATTTACCTATCACACAAACCAGTCCCAAACCAAGGAGGTCTCATGCTTGGAGCGCTTATCGGCGACCTGGTCGGTTCAGTTTACGAATGGAAAAACATCAAAACCACTGAATTTAAATTTCTGAAACCCGAATGCTTCTTTACGGATGATTCGGTGCTCACCGTGGCGACAGCCAGTGCGCTGCTAACCGGCGCAGGCTATGCCGAAACGTATCAGGATTTCGCCCGTCGTTACACCGGGCGGGGATACGGCGGCCACTTTTCCGCCTGGATATACACCGATAACCCTCAGCCCTACAATAGCTGGGGCAACGGATCGGCCATGCGGGTCAGCCCGGTGGGGTTTGCCTTCAACACCGTCGATGAGGTACTGGCAGAGGCAGAGACCAGCGCCGCGGTGACCCACAACCACCCCGAGGGGATCAAGGGCGCCCAGGCAACCGCGCTAGCTGTCCTGCTTGCCCGGCGGAAGACCCCCCTGGAAGAAATCCGGGCTGCGATTATCAGCCGCTGCGGTTATGACCTGTTGCGCACGCTGGACGAGATCCGCCCGGTCTATACCTTTGACGTCTCCTGCCAGGGTTCCGTGCCCGAGGCGATCATCGCTTTCCTCGAATCCACCGGCTTTGAAGACGCCATCCGCAAGGCGATCTCCATCGGCGGGGATAGCGACACCATCGCCTGCATCACCGGCGGGATCGCAGAGGCCTATTACGGCGTCCCGGACGACATCGCCCAGAAGGCTTACACTTATTTACCGGTTGAATTTCTTGAAGTGATAGAAGCGTTTTATACGCGTTATGGGAAATAGGAGTCAGGAATCAGGAAACAGGAAATAGGAATCAGGAAATAGTTGTTTTTGACGTGCGGTTAAAATACTGGACATCTTTAGATGATCGTATTATCAGAATATGGGAGGAGAAATGGCCTGTAAAGCGACAGTAGCACATAATCCCTAATCCCTAATACCTGGTTCCTAATCCCTAATCCCTAATCGCCTTACTTTTTCCCACACCTCGGCAAACATTGCTTCGGTCAGCCTGCCGGTGAGGGTGTTCTGCTGGCTGGGGTGATAGGATGCCAGCAGCCAGGGCAGACCGTCGCCCAGCGGGTAAAAGGCGTTATGCCCGAAGACCGGTTTTTGCCCCTGGCGCTCCTCGCTGCGATGCATGCGTACAAGGGTATCAAAAGCCACCTTCCCCAGGGCGACGAAGCCCTCCGCATGGGTCAGCAGGTCGATTTCAGCCTGCAGCCACGGCAGGCAATTTTTAATTTCTTCGGCAGTGGGCTTGTTTTGGGGCGGCACGCAGCGGCACACCGCGGTGATAAACACGTCCTGCAACGCCAGCCCGTCGTCCCGCTGGCTGGATTCGGCCTGGTTGGCAAACCCAGCGCGGTGCAAAGCCGCATAAAGAAATTTGCCGCTGGCGTCGCCGGTGAACATGCGCCCGGTGCGATTAGAGCCATGCGCGCCGGGGGCCAGCCCTACCACAATGATTCTGGCGCCAGGGTCCCCAAAGCCGGGCACAGGCTTGCCCCAATAGGTCTGGTCCTGGTAAGCTTTTCGCTTGGTACGAGCCACTTCTTCGCGCCAGGCAACCAGGCGCGGACACTTCCGACAGGTGATGATTTCTTGTTCCAGGGCTTGAAGAGATGCAGACATGGGTCTATTGTACTGGAATTATGGAAAATGATTCCACTGGCGTTTCCACCCTGTCCTCATGGTCTTACGAAGGTTCTGGTTCCACGAAAAAGCCGAAAAGCGTGTAACTTTTTTCAGGGAATGGCGCCCGACGGAATCAAAAAGGATTCCATCATCGCATCCAGGTGCGTCAGGTCCGGGTTGAAAGCGTCAGCGGGCTGGGTGAGCAAGCCTGCCTCCATGTCGGCTATGTAAATTTCATAATTTTCTGAAAACGCCGACCAGCCTTCTGCCGGTTCGATTAACTGATTGTCAACAAACCACAGATGAGATATCGGCATGGTGGCCGAGAGGAAGTAGGCGCCGTCATCCGTCAGCCCGATAAAAGCATAAAAAGCGCTGTCATTACTGATCGGCACGGCAGCCTGACCATACTGGGTGATAAAGCGCACGCCTTTCCCATTCTGAAAATCAAGGTATTTAATCTGGGCACGCATCATCTGCGCCGCATTGAAAATGGGCACAAAGGGGATGCTACCGGTTGGATGGAGGTCGCCGCTGCTCAGCAAAGCCTGCAGTTCAATGACCGTATTTTGGATATAAGGGTCCAGGGCAATAAACCCCTGAACGGGATAGATTCGAACGGCAGGACTGTGGTATACGTTGGAAACCGGGTAGCCGGTTAAAATAATCTCAATCATATCGGGGTGACCGGCCATACTGGGTATATAACCATCATCCGGCAGAAACTCGGGGATCAGGCTCTGTGAAAAGCCGTTACTATAGACCTCCGGGTAGCAGAATTCAACGCCGAAAGCTGTTCCGGGAACCATCCCCTGAGAGCAGGCATCGGATTCCGGGGTGGGTTCTACCATGGGCGTTTCTGGCGGCGGTTCCGGCTCCAGGGTCTCCGTTGGGGGCAGGGGCGTTGGCTCGGCAACCGTGATCTCCACAATGGGTTCAGGGGGTGGGGGTTCCACGCCTGGTGCCCATGGGATGTTGCAAGCCAGAGTGGCGAGAAGAAGGGCGATTAACGCAAAGAAATACAAACGTGGTTTCATCTTTACTCCTACGGACAGGCAGACAAAATAATAGGCTGTTTTAAGGCCCTTGCTCACGATTGATTAAACAGCGAACCCCGGGATTTGTCAATGCCCTTTTTATAAACCACAAGAGGCGCCTTGTTGGACGCCTCTTTGAATGAATTAACAGATCAGGCTGTAGATTAGTGTTTTAAGGCATCCCAGCCGGCATACCGGGCTGTGCTGCCCAGCTCTGCTTCAATGCGCAACAGTTCATTGTACTTGGCTACCCGGTCAGAACGAGCAGGGGCGCCGGTTTTAATCTGACCGGTATTCAACGCCACTGCAAGGTCGGCAATTGTGGCATCCTCCGTCTCACCCGAGCGGTGAGAGACGACCGCTGTCCAGCCGTGGTGCTGGCACAGGGTCATGGCTTCCATGGCTTCCGTCAGCGTGCCGATCTGGTTGATCTTCACCAGCAATGAATTACAGGCTTTTTCAGAAATAGCTCGCTTCACCCGGGATGCATTGGTCACCAGCAAGTCATCGCCCACGATCTGAATACGATCACCGGCCGCTTCAGTCATCAGCTTCCAACCCTCCCAGTCATCCTGGGCAAACCCGTCTTCAATAGACACGATCGGATATTTTTTGATCCAATCCATCCAGAAGGCAACCATTTCCTGGCTGGTCAGTTTGAGGTTTTCCGTGCGCAGGTAGTAGATTCCTTCTTTTTCATCATAAAATTCAGAGGCCGCCGGGTCGAGGGCAATCGCCACCTGTTCGCCTGGTTGATAACCCGCCTTCTCGATGGCTTCTAAAATGATCTCAACGGCTTCTACGTTGGTCCTGACTGCCGGGGCATACCCGCCCTCATCGCCGATCAACCCGGTATAACCTTTTTTATTGATGACGTTTCTCAAGGTGTGGTAAATATCCGCACTCCAGCGTAAGCCCTCGGCAAATGTGGGTGCACCGAGAGGCATCACCATGAATTCCTGCGCATCGGTGGTCTCCCAGCCGGTGTGCATTCCGCCATTGAGGATGTTCATCATCGGCACCGGCAGGGTATGGGCGTATGTCCCGCCCAGATAACGATACAGCGGCATGCCCACGGCGCTTGCGGCTGCCTTGGCCACTGCCAGGCTGGTGCCCATGATCGCATTGGCGCCCAGGACACTCTTGCTGGGCGTCCCGTCCAGCGCCACCATGTTCAGATCAATCGCCATTTGCTCAACGGCGTCCATCCCGACCAGCGCCTCTGCAATGCGGGTATTGACATTATTCACAGCCTGGGTGACGCCTTTGCCCATGTAGCGCTGTGGGTCTCCATCGCGCAGTTCAAGCGCTTCATGCGTGCCGGTCGATACACCGGAGGGCACGATCGCTCGGCCCCAACTGCCATCCCCAAGAATAACCTCCACTTCCACAGTGGGATTGCCTCGAGAGTCGAGTACTTCAATTGCTTTGACTGAAATTATAATTGTATCCATTATCGATCTCATATCTTTCTATAAAATATTTTTTGTATTAATCACAAACGCAGCCGGAATCGTCTGGTTGGTAACCTTCATCAATTTGTACGTCATCCTGCCAAGTGCGCAGATTAAGCATCGCTTCTTCCAGGACAACGACCTGATACAGCACCTCGTTCTGTGTGCCAGGGTTCAAAATCAGGGTCGTTTCACCGGTTGTGAACACCACCTCCCAATCCCCGGTGATCAAATCGGGCTCTGTGGCGATGGCATAACTGCCGTCCTTGTAAAAAGTCAAAAACCTGAAAGGCGGCTTGGATGGCACGTTGTTCTCGGCAAAATCCGTCAACCGCCAGGTCTTCAATAACAACGAGAGCTCATCTTCACCGATGGGATAGCTGGCCTCACCCTGACTGCCCATCAGGATTTCTTCAACGGGGTAAGTTTGAGCTTCTATTTCATCTTCGTCCGGGGGAGGAATACAACCCTCGGCATATTCTCCGGTTTCCAAATCAATCTGGCAGGCTTCCTCTGCAGGGGCTTCAGGTTGACAGGCCGACAGTACGAGCCCAAGGATGCACGCCAATAAAACAAGGGTTAGATTTTTGTTTATTTTGCGAGGCAAAGTTTGGTTCCTCATTTCACTGAAAAATTTCTGCTTTTTCATTGACTGCCCGAATAAAGGCATCGAACAAGGGATGAGGACGGTTTGGCCTTGAGAGAAACTCGGGATGAAATTGCGTCCCCAACATGAAGGGATGATCTTTAATCTCGATAATTTCAACCAGCTTCCCGTCCGGTGAGATCCCCGAACAGATCATGCCAGCCTGTTCTAACGCCGGGCGATATTCATTATTCACCTCAAACCGGTTACGATGCCGCTCTTCCACCCGGTCAGCCCGGTAAGCCTGGTGTGCAATTGTACCCGTTTGCAGTTGGCAGGGGTACAGTCCCAGGCGCATGGTACCGCTTTTTCCAGTTAAATAATGTGGATCAGTCATCTGGTCGATTACCGGCGCTGGAGTGCTGGGGTCAAATTCAGATGAATTGGCTGTTTCCAGTTGCAGCACATCACGCGCGAAATCGATCACCATCACCTGCATGCCCAGGCTCAAACCCAGGTAGGGCACCTGGTTCACACGGGCATAGTTGGCCACCCTGATCATACCGTCAATACCGCGGCTGCCGAAACCGCCGGGTACCACGATGCCATCCACCTGGCGTAAAACCTCCAGGCTGTCGTCCTTGTTCAGGTCAGAGGATTGCACCCAGATGATTTCCACTACCACGTCGTTAGCGATCGCTGCGTGTTTAAGCGCTTCCCTGGCGCTGATATAAGCATCACGCAATTCAACATACTTGCCCACCAGAGCGACCTTGACGACCGGTTTCCGTTGTTTGATCTTTTCGATCAGGTTTTCCCATTCCTGCAAATCGGGCTGTTGTTTGGGTTCCAGGTCAAGCAGTTTCAGCAACAAATCTGCCACGCCGGTTTTTTCAATGCTTAAGGGGATTTCGTAAAGGATGGGGGTGGTCACAATCGGGATCACTGCACTGGCTTTAACATCGCAGAACAGGGCAATTTTTTCCTGCAGGTCGGTGCCGATGGGTAAGTCTGCCCGGGCAACGATCACATCCGGGATGATGCCGATCGAGCGCAGTTCCCGCACGGAGTGCTGGGTGGGCTTGGTTTTTAGTTCGCCCGTGGCGCCAATGTGGGGCAGCCATGTCACGTGCATATAAGCGGTATTCTCACGTCCCAGGTCGAGACGTACCTGCCGAATCGCCTCGAAGAAGGGCAGGCCCTCAATATCGCCCACGGTGCCGCCCACCTCCACCAGGACAATGTCAGCCCCGGTCTCCTGACCGACCAGGGCGACCCGACGTTTAATCTCGTTGGTGATGTGGGGAATCACCTGGATCGTGCCTCCGAGAAAGTCGCCGCGCCGCTCGCGTTGGATCACCTCGGCATACACCTGCCCGGAAGTAAAATTACACACTTTGCTCAAGCGGATATCGACAAAACGTTCATAATGACCCAAATCAAGGTCAGTTTCCGAACCGTCATCCAGAACAAACACTTCGCCATGCTGGTAGGGGCTCATCATCCCGGGGTCTACATTGATATAAGGATCCAGTTTTTGGATCGCCACTGAAAAGCCGCGCGCCTTTAAAAGTCGACCAATCGCCGCCGCGGTGACTCCCTTACCGATTGAGCTTAATACACCGCCAGTGATAAAAATGTACTTCGAGCTCATCCTGCCTCCAACACCCAATCCAGATCTATGCGTCAACCCCAAAGACACTTCTAAATTAAAAACAAAGGGGAGAGCCTATCCTTCCGGCACCTCCCCGAAAAACTACCCGTTTTTGCTGTGCCCCGCTTTTGCAGATACAGGGTGTGAATTAAGTGTCCTTGCCAATTTTTTTCTCCAGAGTCCGTGAGAGAATTTCATCCTGGTCAGACTCTGTATCCTTCTTTTTCCGTGGTTTTTGTTTTGAGTTAAAAGCCTCGTTGTTTTCAGATTTTTCCATCGCCTGGCGCATGGCAATTTCCATGGCAGTCAATTCCGGTTCGGGTTCCGGTTCTTCTTCTGGTTTTTCTTTATCGCTGGCCTGCGGTTCCTCTGCTGCGAGCTCCGGCACTTCAAGAAGAGCTTTAATACTGAGTTTGATCTGCCTCTTGCGCCGATTGACCTCTAGTACCTGGGCGTCCACCTCATCACCCTCGCGAACTACTTCACCAGGGGTGCGCACATAGCTGTGAGAAAGTTCACTGATGTGGATCAGCCCGGGGCGTTCTGCGCCAATTTCCAAAAAGACGCCAAAGGTCTCCAGGCGGATCACGGTGCCTGTAACCGTCATACCTGGTTTGATCTCGCGCCATTCCAACCCGATGGGTTCTTTCATGGTCAGTTCAATGCGGTCTTTGCGGACGCGCTTGACCCAAAAATCCTCTTGCTGGCCTTCTTCCAGAACTTCTTCAATCGAATTGAGTGGTTTTCCGGGGTCATCTTTTCTAACAGCCTGGGAAATGTGGATGAATGCAGGGATCTGACTTCCGATATTAACCAATGCTCCCTGCAGCGTGGTCTTAAGCACCGTCCCCGTATAGCGCTCCTTTACCTTAACCTCTTTTTCTTGTTCCATGGCGCTTCTTCTCCAAAAACACAATACAAATTTACGAAAGAAGATTATACTTTGCAGGGGAGCTTATGTCAAACAGGGATGGGAGAGGGATAGATAAATATTGAAGTTTGTCTCAGATCAAAGGCGCCTGCTGAGCAGCCACCATGCCAGGCCGCTGCCCAGAGCAATGATTCCCAGAGCGATTTGCAGTGCGCGTAAGATTGGGCGCCAGGCTGGCTGTGTGGCTAACAGGTCTATGGAATCCCCACTGCGCTGGATGATTTCCCCGCCCTGTTCCAGGTTAATCCCCAGGATGAGGTGCATATCAGCTTCTTCCACAATTCCCAGCGTATCCACACCTGCACCCGTTGACGAGATAATCTCTGCTTCCAGCATGATTTCAGGCGCTGCGTCAAGTATCACTTCTGGAGCTGCCGCCAGGGTCAATTCCTCTGCTGGCATGTCCTGTTCAACAGCAATCTCCATCTCATCCGGCATGGATTCGACCATCACAGCCGAGTCCATCGTCACCGCGGCGTTGCCTCCCCGCCCTGCGAATTGAGCTTCAGCACTGCCCATTGCGGGTTGTTGCCAAATGATCAACGGTTTCGGTCTGACTTCATCCGTTATCTCCACGGCTTTCATCATTGGCGCGGAATCCAGTGGGGTGCGAGTCAAAGGCACTCTGGACAGCAGGGTTTCTGCACCAAACAAAACCACCAGCAGGATAGCAGCCAGAGCTGAGGCTAAACGCAAGGGGCGAATCATGGGGGGTTTCTTCTGCTTTCGCAGGGTCACCATTTCAGGGGTCAGGGTGTAATGCCGCGGGGCGCGCAGGTGTGGCAAATAGCCTACCGTCAGCTTAATTCTGCGCAGTTGTTCCAGGCGTTCCTGCAGCTCGGGTTCACGCTGGAGGCGCGCAGCAAGGTCCTGGTGATCGCTCGGGTGAAGTGCGCCATCAAGGTAAGCGGAGAGTATCTCCAGTTCGCGCGCGCGCTGCCTTTCAGTCTTCCTCATGTTTCCTCATCCTTATGACGGAAGATTTCAGGTAAAAGTTCCCAAAACTCCTGTAAGCAGTCCTGCACCCGTGCGCGCGCCCTAGCCAGGCGGCTTTTGACCGTACCGACTTTCGTGCTGGCTACCTCGGCGGCTGTGTCGTAATCCAGCCCTTCCACATCCACCAGCACCAATATGATGCGAAATTTTTGGTCCAGTTTGTTGATACAATTTTGAATAGCCGCTTGCAGTTCTGCCCGTTCACTGTGTTCTTCTGGAGTGGGGGCTTCGTCTTTAATCCAGTAAGGATCTTCCAGTGTTTCGCCATCGGGTAGGTCGGGCGTTAGCGGAACCACAGGCTGACGCTGGCGGCGGCGGAGCTCATCATAACAGGAATTGGTAACAATCCTCAACAACCAGGCTTTGAAAGACCCCCCCCGATATTGATGTAGTTTTAGATAAGCGGAAATAAAGCTCTCCTGGGCAGCATCATCGGCTGCGCCAGGCTCACCCAGTATGCGGTAGGCAACGTTATAGGCCATATCCTGGTAGTGCAGCACCAGTGTATTAAAGGCATTCAGGTCACCGTCAAGTGCTTCCTGAATCAGTGCGCCTTCGTCCATGTTTGCCCGCAGTTTCTTTTGTCGTATGTTGAAAAAATCTCAAGCCGCGCAGAATGATGGTTCCAGATTATCCCTGATCCTCATCATCCTGGCTGCGCAGGTGCGGGAAAAGGATCACTTCCCGGATGCTGCGTCGCCCGGTGAATAGCATTACCAGCCGATCTACCCCGATCCCAAAGCCGCCTGCAGGGGGCATGCCATAGCTGAGGGCGTTGACAAAGTCATCATCCATGGGATGCTGTTCTTCATCGTCATCGGCATAGGCACGACCCATTTCAATAAAGCGTTGTTCCTGATCAAGGGGATTGTTCAGCTCGGTGAAGGCATTACACAGTTCCATACCGCCAACGAAACCCTCGAAACGCTCAACCACGCTCGGGTTGCCGGGAATACTTTTCGCCAGAGGTGAAATATCCCGGGGGTAGTTGCATAAGAAAGTCGGTTGGATGTAGTTGGGTTCCAGAAATTCTCCAATCAGGGCGTCAATCAGTTTACCGCGCGTCATGCCCGGTTTATGCTTGATCTGCCTGGACTCCAAAGCCGCCTGCAAGGATTCAGCCGTGGGGTTCAGTTCGATATCGATGTCGACTGCTTCCAGGATAGCCTGGCGCAGGTCCACGCGTTGCCAGGGCGGTGCCAGGTTGATCTGATGCCCATTAAAGTTGACCATGGTCGTTCCCAGAACCTTTTCAGCAGCAAAGGCAACCATCTGTTCGGTAAAATCCATCACCATCAGGTAATCGGCATAAGCCCAGTAAAACTCCAGTTGAGTAAATTCGGGGTTGTGTTTATAGGAGACACCCTCATTGCGAAAGTCGCGACCGATCTCATACACGCGCTCTAAACCGCCAACCAGCAGCCGCTTGAGATAGAGTTCAAAAGAAATCCGCAGGTATAGTTCCTGGTGGAGCTGGTTGTGGTGGGTGACGAAGGGTTGCGCGGCTGCACCACCATAAATTGGCTGTAAGATGGGGGTTTCAACTTCGATAAAGTCGTGATCGTCGAGGAATTTCTGCAACGCCCGCACAGTTGCTGAACGGATTTTAAAAATCTCCTGGACATCGGGGTTGACTGCCAGGTCCACATAACGCTGGCGATAGCGCGTTTCGGGATCGCTGAGAACGGCATGGCGGACGATTTCTCCGTCAACGACCTCATCTTTGGCTGCCGGCAGGGGTCGCAGGGCTTTGGCAAGCATTTTGAAATCCTCTACCTGCAATGAGACCTCGCCGCGTTTGGTGCGAAACAGGGTGCCGCTGGCTTGAATGAAATCGCCTAAATCGTAATAGGCGCTCAGCTCAGCCATTTTTTCTTCCCCTAAATCGTTCACCCGGAAAAAGAGCTGCAGCTTTCCATCCCGGTCTTGGATATGGGCAAAGGTCAGCTTACCCATCGGACGTAATGAGCGGATACGTCCAGCCGCGGTTACCCGGATAGGAGACGCATCAGGTTGTGATTCCGCTTTAACGAAAGCATCAATCGCCTCCTGGCTGGTGTGCGTTTGCCCTGCCCGTGTGGGGTAAGGGTCAATCCCGGCAGATTCCAGGGCGCGCAATTTTTTCAGGCGCACCTGTTCAAGTTCAGAAAATGTGTCTTCCAGCATAATTACTTCCTCGCTATAATAAACAAAAACCCCGACCAGGCCAGCCGGGCGGGGTGCGTACAGTCATAGTCAATCAATCATCCGACCGAGAGGATCTCGATTTCAAATTCGCCTCGTGGGGCTTCAACCTTGACCTTATCACCCACTTTGTGATTAAGCAAGGCTTTTCCCAGGGGCGACTCGTTAGAGATGCGTCCCAAGCGCGGGTCCGCTTCGGCTGCGCCGACAATCATATACTCTTCCGGGCCCAAACCATCTTCCTGAACCTTTACCTTTGACCCAACCTGGACAGTATCCGATTGTGTTGATTCATCGATCAGGTAAGCACTCGCGAGCAGTATCTCCAATTCCTTGATGCGCCCTTCAACAAAGGATTGCTCATTTTTTGCTGCTTCAAGTTCAGCATTTTCAATTAACTCGCCGTCCTCTAAAGCTTCACGCAAACGATCTGCAACTTCAACCCTTTTTTCTGTTTTAAGATATTCCAGCTCCTGTTGCAACTTTTCATAGCCTTCTCGTGTTAAATATGAACTGGCCATTTAATTATCCTTCCATCTTACAATTTTTATGCAGGGAACCGCCCCTCATTGTTAAAGTTAAAAAAAATCCGCCGCTTCCTATCAGCTTTTGTCAAACTGAAACCAGAAAACAGTGATGATTGCTTGTAGACTGGTATAGTAGCACATAATTAGAATAAGTGCAAGTTTAACCCCATAAGAGTGTTGAAAACAAATGGTATTTAATAATTGGTTTCCGAATGAAGATTTTGGTTTTTAGCATTTACGAATATTATGAATATTATATTTATTTGTAGGGGCAACCCTTTGCGTAGCACTCTCTATGCCCTGCAAGGGTATTGAGCTGTGGTTGCCCTGCCCATAGGGCATCTTCGGGTTGGGCGGACACAGAGATCCGCCCCTACCAATGACACTGAAATAAGAACGAACCCATTTTCTACAAGCTCACTCCATTGAGACGGTTATTAATTCAACGGATGATTAGAACAAATTTTAAAATTATTAATTAAATTCTTATTGACTTTCCCCAAAAATGATTTAGAAAATTAGCCTTATACTAAGTACTCGTTTAGCATAAGTTCTGTTGGGTGGCATAAATATTGCAATCATTATGGCGACGATATCAGGCCAAAACAACCGGGTCAGCGATGAGCTGCCGTGGCAAAAGAACGTACAGGCTAGAAAAGAGGCTTTTTTTATGACGAAATCGATTAAATTTGGCATTATTGTGCTGATCTTATTATCGGCTTCATTGATTGCGTTCGCATTGATCAATCCACCTCCAACCCAGGGTTCTAACGACTTTTCAGAAAACATCGAAAGCCCGACGGATCCTTCCGACCAGGTCCCGACAAACCCCGACCTTATTTCGGCAGTGGAATCTGCCCTGAAAAACGCAAGCGGGCATTGGAAAATATTTAATTACCAGATTGAGCATACCCAAATCCAGGATGACGGTCAGATGGCGATCGTTTGGCTGGCCGCAGAGGATCCGGAGACAGGTGAAATAATGGCCCGCGAGCCAGAGCTGACCCTGGCAATAGCCGACGAACACGGCAACTGGGGTGTTTTATTAGAAGATAACCCAAAGTTCATTGAGGCATTCAGCAAATTTCAATACGCCGAAAAAAGCATCCAGGGTGACCTGTTACAAATCTCGGGTGTGAAAGCCCGCTCCGATGCGGTTTTTGGTGGATATTATTTACCCTGGGCTGAAGGGCTTGAAAAACGCCTCACCTGGTCGGTTGCTCACTCATCCTGTAACCCGATTTACTACTGTACCCATGCCTTTGATTTTGCCGATGGTACCATGTTCCCCATCATGGCTGCTAAAGGCGGCACGGTGTTCCACTGGCGTGATTCATGCCCTAATAACACTCCAACCTGTACCAACAGCATCACGCTTCAGGATAAGTCCACCACCCCCTGGACTTATCAGATCTACCTGCATATCGCCAACAACAGCATTCCCGAGCACCTGAAACAGGTTGGAACACCTGTCACACAGGGTCAATTTATTGCCAATGTGGACAACACCGGATACAGCACAGGACACCATCTTCACTTTATGGTGGTCACCGAAGACACGCGTTATTTTTCTCAAGGCATGCAATCGGTATGGGGAGTGGCCGAGGATATCACGTTCAGGGATGTGAGCATCAACTGGAATGCAGCAACCCAGGGTGGACGTCCGCGCCTGGCCTATGAAGCCGAAACCTATGGCGGCGTTGGAAAGACTTACTATATTTCTGGCAACAAGCCTGCCAAAGCACCCACCGGTGGATTAACTGCCCCCGCGGCAGAAACTTATGTCACCAACCGCAATCTGAGCGTCGCTGGATGGGGAGAGCAGAACGTTGGTGTGGTTAAGCTGGAAATCCTGGCCAATTATGATGGCGCATGGGTCCAAATCGGCAGCGAACAGACAAAGAACCCTTTCACAACAACGGTAGATTTATGCAATACGTCAATCCCCAACGGTTTATTCCAGCTGGCACTGCGTGTTTGGGATAATAAGGGTAACCCTTCTGGCATTTTAACGCCCCGCACATTGATCAAAAACATTGAGTGCAGCACAACTGATACCAACCCATCTGTCAGCCTGGTTAAGACGGACGGTTTATTATTGCTGCCGGTTGACGGTCATGTGGGCGCAATTGTAAATAAAGGCAGCAAGGGCAGGAATATTGCCTCTGTCGAATTCTGGTTCCATGGGCAAGATTGGGAAAATGATGACTGGGTGTACCTGGGCAAGGACACCAGCGAAACCGGTGGCTGGACGGGACCGATTAACACCGCTGGCATGGATGACGGCGATGGTTACGCCATCCTGGCCCTTGTGACCGATGCCGGCGGTAAAACGGGGATGGATGTCATCTTCGATGCGATTGTAGATAGAACCGGTCCCTGGATTTCAATCAACCCGCTGCCGTCACCGTTCACAAACAGCAAGGCAACAATCACCTGGACCGGTGGTGACCTGCTGTCGGGTTTGAAGCATTATTCACTATCGGTAAGGGTCAACGGTGGCGCCGAACAAGTGCTGGCGAGCAACCTTCCTCCGAAGACAACATCGTACACCTATAACAACCTGGGACCAGAACAATTGCTGATTTTCTCGCTCATCGCTGTTGACAGAGCGGGTAATTCCAGAGTCGAAAAAATAGCCCTGTACACCCCGGGTTATGAATTTGAGTATGGTTATCACTTGCCCCTCTTTTTTATGGGTGAATAATCTCTTGGTCTTGCCCTTCACTCATGTGATTTAATGACTCACCGGGGATGCACATCGCTGATAGGGCATCCCCGGTGCTATTTATTCCAATTTAATGGGTCATTCTAAACGAATTTACACGAAGGCTGTTGAACAGTTCACTGGCAGGCCTGAATAAACGCCTGGAATAAATTTTGTGATCCTGCATCATCTGCCAAACACTCCGGATGCCACTGCACACCCACGGCAAAGCTTGCCGAGGGAACTTCCAGCGCCTCCATCAGCCCATCTGGTGCAACACCAGCAGCAATGAGCCCTTCACCCAGCCTGGAAATACCCTGATGGTGCAGGCTGTTTACTTGAATCTCATCAGACCCATAGATTTGATTGAGCCTGCTATCAGTGATAAGGCTGACCGTGTGCGAGCGCCTGTCACGGGAAAAATTAGGGAACCAGTCATGTTTAAACGCCCCTGGTAATTGGTCCGCAATATGGGTGTAGAGACTGCCGCCGAGGGCGACGTTCAACACCTGGGTCCCTCGGCAGATGGTCAGCAAGGGTTTATCCATCTCAAGCATGCGATGAACCAGGAAAAACTCCAGCTCGTCACGGTCAGGAGAGATGCCGTAGACCTCAGGGTGAGGATCTCCATTGTACCGCTGCGGATCAATATCGCCCCCACCGGAAAAGATTACACCGTCCAGCACCTCGAGAAGCGCTGTCAACCGGCGACCATCCAACCCCAACGGGATGACCAGCGGGGTTCCACCTGCGCGCAATACTGCCTTGATATAGGCATCAGCAAGCTGACCAACCGGCACCCCGGATGAATTATCAACCAAACCGCTGGTGATGCCGATTAAAGGTTGTCGCAAAAAGGACAAGATTTTCTCCTAAATAGAAACACCCCATCCAGAAGCAGCTCACGTTGCCTCCCGATGAGGTGGGTCATCTCCTGGGAATCCTTGCCAGGGAAAAACCTGGCGGATGAGCCTTTAAAAACGTTGTTTCAGACGGGCAGCTTTGCCAGTACGGTCGCGCAGGAAATACAGCCGGGCTCGTCGAACCTTTGAGTGTCGTTCAACCTCGACCTTTTCAATTCGCGGTGAGCGCATCAGGAAGGTGCGCTCAACACCAATTCCGTTGCTGGCGATGCGCCTCACGGTGAAAGTAGCATCGTTACCCCTGCCACGGACAAACAAAACGGTCCCTTTAAAGACCTGGATACGTTCTCGTTCACCTTCTTTAATTTTCAAATACACACTAACCGCATCCCCGGGTGAAAGCTGCGGGATGTTGCTGTTTGCGGGTGCTTCAACTGATTTCAGGAGTTCAGTCTTGTTCATTTTTCGTTCCTTGCCTTTCAAAAAATAATGCCTGTTCCATAAGGACGTAAGGGGGGATTATACCATTTCCACAAAGAGTCAGCAAGTAGGATTTTTTTGGTTTTATCGCTCAGTCTGAGGCGTTCGAACCCCATTCATCCTGACAAACCCATTCAAGCCAGATCAATTAATCTGTTTTGATATTTGCTGGCAAACAAAGCGGGACCGCCGCCGGTATGCCAGAAAAGAACCGTATCTTCGGGCTTGAAAAAACCTTTGCGAACCAGATCAATCAATCCAGCCCCTGCGCGTCCGGTATAGACCGGGTCTAAAAGCAGGGCTTCTCGTTCAGCAAACAAGCGGATGGCTTCAATTTCACGGGCTCCCATAATGGCATAACCATCGCCGATGTACTCGTCGTTCACCAGGACTTCGCCGGCCGTGAACGTATACGGTTCGCCAATTGTGCGTGCAGCCTGCGAGGCTAACTCGGCTACACGGGATTGTAAAAGCTCAGCCGGCTCATCCACGCTGATGCCCAAAATTTGGCCGTGGAACCCGCTCATACGGGCACCGAGCAGCATCCCTGCCTGGGTTCCTCCGGATGAGCTGGGAAATACAATCCAATCCGGGGTGCAACCCTGTTCGGCAAGTTCCAGCATGGCGTTGACATAACCCAGCGCACCGGTTGGGTTCGATCCACCATAGGGGATCGAATAGGGTTGCTTGCCGGCTTTCCTCAGATTTTGAAAGATTTCTTCCAGCTTATCCTGAACATGGGGTCTTTCCGTGAAGACGATCTCAGCTCCTAACAGGTAATACAGGAAGTGGTTCCCGTCCGGGGGGCTGGGCGGGTCGCCAAACAGCACCAGGGTGCAATTCAGGCCCAGACGCGCCGCTGCAGCAACGGTTTGCCGGCAGTGGTTGGATTGAACGGCGCCGGCGGTGATCAGGGTATCGGCACCTGCAGCTTGCGCCTCATAAAGCAGGTACTCCAGTTTTCGGGTTTTATTGCCACCAAATGCCAGCCCGGTCTGGTCATCACGTTTGGTTATTATGTTTGGGCCCATCAATTCAGCAGAGAGGTGCGGCAATGCCTCTATCGGGGTGGGTAAGTGGGCCAGTTTAAGACGTTGTTTCATGTGTTCAAGCTCCTTTGCACGGCTTTTTTTCCACGCGTCCGCATCACCTGCAAGATCCGGGGAAGGATTTGACAATATCCAGTATAAAGTAACGAATGCACCGGAAAATCCCAGGCGCCCAGGGTGCGTTCAACCCGTCCGCCAAACCCATCTTTGAAGCGATAAACACCCCACAGCGGATCGTCCTCGGTAAATTCGTCGGGAGCGCCCCATAAATCATAGCGATAGCAGCCCGCTGCCCTGGCGCGCACCATGGCTTCCCATTGCAGGAGATAGTTGAACATCTTTTCCCGATGTGCATCCAAAGACATTCCGTGCATATACCAGGCACGGTTGCCAAACCGGAAAATTACCACCGCGCCGACTGGCTGATCTTCCACCTCAGCGATCAGGGGTTCTGCCAAACCTGCTTTGAAAAAAGTATCCCAGACAACCTGGTAATACGCCTTAGAACGGATGGTGAAATCATCCCGGAGAGCGGTGTGTGCATACATCTGGTAGAGCAGGTCGATATCCTCGCTGCCCCCGGGTCGAACCCTCACCCCCCGGCGCCCCGCCAGGCGAATATTATAGCGAGTCTTCGATTTCATACGTATCAGAAGTTCATCTTCCGTCCCGGTCAGGTCAACAGTGACGGTATTGCGGAACTGGATCTGCTCTTCTGAAAAAACCCAACTGCGAGCGATCAACTCATTCTGCACTGCTAATCCCAGCTGGTGGTCTTCAGCGCCTATCTCGCCCGGGATGCCAAACCCCAACGGGAGGTCAGGATCAATTTTCAGAAAGATTGCGCGTTTTTTACGGGTAAATTCCTCCAGGTCGTCCAGAACCTGGCGGCGCAGGCTTTCCTGATCCCACTTCAGCAGCGGTCCGCGCGGGATATAGCCCACGCTCAGGGGCAGACCAAGACCACCCAGGGTTACCCTGCGCAAAAGGAGCAAAGCTGCAGCGCTAACCTCACCGGATGCGTTTTGCCATATAAGTGGATATGCTTCCCATCCAAAGTGCATTTTAACCTGGCCCCATTGCCAGGTTTGAAGGGCATGCGCACCTTCGAGGTGCGCAATGGCTGTGTTCCATTGCTCTGCACTGTGAATTTCAACCAGTTCCAAGAGAAGACTCCTTAAGTCGCAGACTGAGACTGACCTCGCTCCGACCAGAGCTGGTAGAGTTTATACAACAGGGGCTGGTAAACCCTATCCCAAGCGCCGATGGTCCGACAAAGCTGACCGCCAAAACCGCGCTTAAAGCGGTACACACCCCACAAACCTTCCGATCGATCGAGAAAAGCCTCCTCAAGCTCCTGCTCGGGGTAATCCGGCACGCCCCACAGATCATACACGGCACATCCCTTGCGCTTTGCCCACTGGATGGCTTCCCATTGCAGCAGGTAGGACGGCATCCGGTTGCGTTCTTCGTTCGTTGAAGCGCCGTAAAAATACCAGGCCGTGCCGCCATGAGCGAAGACCATCAATCCTGCCAGGGGCTGCCCCCTGAATTCAGCAATCAACAGCACGCAAGCGCCGAGGGGTGCAAAAATGTCATACGCGCGCTGGTAATAATCCTGGCTGTGAACGCCAAAGGCGTCACGCTCGCCAGTGGTAAGCATCATGCGGTGAAAGCTGCCGATATCATCACTCTGCCGAACAATCACGTCTTTGCGCTGTGCCAGCCGGATATTGTAGCGGGTTTTTGGCTTCATCCCCTTCAGGATCGCGTCGTCATCTTGCTGCAGGTCAATCAAAATCGTGCGCGGGGGTTGAATCGTTTGGTGGGCTTGAACAAACCCGGGCATCCGCTCCTGGGCGAAATCCGGCGGGAGGGGTTCCCAAATATTGGGTTCCACGCGCAGGAAGACCGCCCGCTCATTCCGGCATAGTGCGTCTATTTCTGACCAAAAGGCTGCCCAGTTCCCATTCCCAACAAGGCCGCGCGGAAGGTACCCGATACTTAACCCCAGCGGGAGTTTTCGGAAAAGGACCAGCGCACCCAGGCCTTGAGCCTGGACATAGTAAGGTTTCCAACCATAGGCTGATTTCAACTCTCCCCAGGGTCTGGTTTGTAAAATGTGGGCGTCGGGATGGCTTTCAATAAACCGGTCCCATGCCTGCGGTGTCAGGTAGTGCATGGTCTCCTTTACAGTCTGACAAAGCAAAAAACAGTGAGTTCACCTTGATCCTACCCCGTTTTTGATCGTGTTATCGTTTACGCAAGTAAATCCAGAACGGGTTCCACCGATTGGATTGCTGCACCAGGTATCGCTTCACTCAGGAGAGTCTGGATTGCGTCGGGTTTTCCTTCTCGGGCAAATTGAGCTAATTGTTCAACAATGGCATTTAGCTTCTCGCAGGAGAGCACTTCTTCGCTGTCCACGCGGTTGATGTCAGGATGGATGGTGGGCGAATAGGCGAAACCCAAGTCCCACAGGTCTTCGGTGAGCTTTTCACCCGGTCGAATTCCGGTGAATACAATTTCGATATCCCGCCCGGGTTCAAGCCCTGAAAGGCGGATCATATCTTCCGCCAGGTCAACGATGCGCACGGGCTGTCCCATGTCGAGGATATAGCTCTCACCACCGTCGCTCATGGTGGAAGCCTGTAATACCAGGTGTACAGCCTCAGGAATGGTCATAAAATAACGTTCCATATCGGGATGGGTAATGGTAATCGGACCACCAGCGGCAATTTGCCGCTTGAAGCGTGGTACCACACTGCCCCGGCTGCCCAACACATTTCCAAACCTGACCACCGTAAACGCGCGCTGATGCAAACGGGCTGCATTTAAAACCAGCATTTCTGCGATACGTTTGGTGGCGCCCATCACGTTGATTGGTCGGATTGCCTTATCCGTAGAGATCATCACCAGCCGCAGCACATCATGCGCCAGGGCACAATTGACAACATTTTGTGTGCCAATCACATTATTGGTAACCGCTTCTTCGATGTTTGTTTCCATTAACGGCACATGTTTATGCGCCGCAGTATGAAAGACGATCTCCGGTTTCCAACGATTAAAAATGACCTCCAGACGTGGCAGATCACGCACATCTGCTATTATCGGGATGACTTCCAGGCCGGGGAAACTCTCTTTAAGGTCGCTCAATACGCTGAAAATACTGTTTTCGCCGTGCCCCAATGCCAATAACCGACGCGGGTAAACCTGGGCAATTTGCCGGCAAAGTTCACTTCCAATGGAGCCACCTGCGCCAGTGACCATCACCACTCGGCTTGCAAGGACGTCGCCAAGGGCACCGGTTTCGATATGCACCGGTTCACGTCTGAGCAGATCGAAGATGTCCACCTCCCGCAGACGGCTGACATTCACCACCCCACCCAGCAACTCGTAAATACCGGGCATGGTACGGAAGGCGATGTTGCGCAACTGGCAAACTTCGGTTACTTTCCGAACCACCTTGCCGGAGGCGCTGGGGATAGCCACAACCACCTCATCAACGTAGTGTTTTTTCAAAATCTGGTCAATCTCATCCAGCGGAGCCAGAACCTGAATGCCGTGAATTTTGCTGTTCTGTTTAGAAGGATCGTCATCCAGAAATCCGATTGGCGTCATATCTAATTGTTGATTCCTCAACATCTCCCTGACAACCATCGCCCCCGCATCACCGGCGCCGACTACCAGGACCCTTTTCCGCCGTCTCGAGTGGAGATAAGACCTGTCGGTTGATGAACTGGCTGTTTCCGCCAGAACGCGAAAGAGAAGCCGGGAACCACCGATAAACCCCATCGAAAACAGCCAGTCGATGACCAAAACCGAGCGTGGAAATCCATAAAACGTATTTACCGCGCGCAAACCGATCATGACTGCTGAAAGGATCATCGATGCTGTGGTTACCGCAGAGAAAATGAGCACCAGCTCGTGGGTGCTGGCATAGCGCCAGACATGGCGATAGATGCCAAACAAATAATACACGAGGGGTTTGATGATGATTGCCATGGCAACCATCCACAACATGCTGTATTGATAGGTAGGAAATATCGCGATCAACTCCAGCCGAACCACGTAGCTGGCCAGTACCGCAATTAACGATAGGAAAATATCCCCAAAAAACAGATAGCGATTGCGGACGTTCCGACCAAAAATATGCATGAGTGTTTTCCCTGTGGGTTTATTGTCCTTTGAAGCCGAGAACGGTGCCAATCGTTCGCAAAATAATCGAGATATCCATCAACAGGCTGCGATGTTCAATATAATACAGATCATATTCCAGTTTGATGGCGGTCTCTTTAACTGTACCGGCATAGCCATAATTGATCTGCGCCCAGCCCGTGATCCCGGGTTTAACCAGTAAACGCGCCCGGTAAAAGGGGATTTCTTTCTGGAAGTTCACCACCATTTCAGGACGCTCTGCACGGGGGCCAACCAGGCTCATCTCGCCGCGCAGCACATTGATAAACTGTGGTAATTCGTCAAGATGTGTTTTACGCAAGAACCGCCCCACCCTGGTCACACGCTGGTCGTTTTCTTCCGCCATGCGCGCATAGCCGTCCTTTTCAGCATCGCGTTCCATGGTGCGAAACTTAAATATTTTAAAGGGTTGACCACCTCGTCCAAGGCGTTCCTGGGCAAAGAAGATTGGAAAGCCAGATTCAAGGAGGGTCGCCAGGCTGATCCAAGGGAAAAATACGGCCATGATCAAGCTCCCAACCAATCCGCCTGCAAAATCGAGTAGACTTTTTGAAAGGTGGTAAAACGTGCTGGTATGCGTTTTTTCTACAAAGGACCGCACAATCCATTCAGCTTCCAACAAAAAAATCGGCACGCGAGATAAGAGTTCTTCGTAAACCTGGGGCATCGGTGACAGGTTGATACCCATTTCCTGAGCGGATAGAATCGCCTGGAACATACTGCCCTTTATCTCTCCGCTGATCGCCAGGATCAAATCCGTCACCTGTTTTTCGTTGATGATATCCAGCAGTTGGTGCGAATTACCCAGAACGGAGTACTTGCCAATATCTTTACCCAGTTTTTTGGGATCATCATCGACCAATCCAACCGTGAAAAATGGCGGTGGCCACAGGTCTGCAATTACATCGATCAGGGTTTGTCCGGCGTTACCGGCGCCAATGATCAGCGCACGCCGCAGGAGATGCGGAGCAGTAAACATGCGGATATAGATCAGCCGCCACACCAGCGTGAACACGGCGGCAAGGAAGATAAAAACGGATACACCCCGTCTGGGGAGGGAGTTAGGTTCTGAAGTGAAGTAGAACAACAAATAGATCAGCGTGAAGATCAGCGTCGCCAGCCCAATGCCCTTAAAGGTCTCGCGGTGGTTACTGGCCCGATGAATGTCGTAAAGCTCAACCAGCAATATGATCCACATGAAAGGCAGCAGAAAATACCAGAAAGGGGGCCTGTCGATGATAAACTCCAGGGAGAATTTCATCCAGGCATCACCAGCAGCCCAGATATACAGGGCAAAGAACAGGGCTAATGCTGCAACCAGAAAATCGCCAATTACTAGGATCGTCACACGCTCGGAAGTTCGCATCTGCCAACGTTTTGGCTGTGAGATGGTGTTCATAAGCGTTATTTTAACCTTTTTTTCTTTGTTGTGGTGAAATAATTCCCCACAGGAAGCCTGCCCCCCAGGAAAAGTGCATGCAGGCAATCGCCAGGGGTACGCCCAGCGCATATACGATTGTTTTATGCTTCACACTGAGGTGAAAGCCCGCCAGAATCAGAGTGGTTGAATACACAACCAGGATGCCAGCCAGCACATATCCTGCCCAACGAATAAATGGGGATAGAAGGACCAGCAGAACCAGGCCTGCTACAAGCAATGGCGGTAAAGCCTGGCGCCAGCGGATGGTGTTGGGATAACGCCTCAACATGTGCACCTTCCAGAACCCATAACGCCAGTATTGACGCGCCAACTCTGCCAGGTTTTGTCGTGCATAATATACCGTGCGGATCTGGGGATCGAACCAGATCTTGCCCCCCGCCTGACGGATGCGCGTATTGAATTCATAATCCTCATTCGAGAGCAAGGTTTCATCGAACAGGCCCACCTGCATTAGCAATTCGCGGGTAAATGCGCCAAAAGGGACCGTATCGACATACCCTGCCTGGTCGCTGTAACGATACTTGGCATCACCCACACCAATCGGGTGACCGGCTGCAACGGCAATACTGCGCGCCATCCAGTGATCACTGCCAGGTTGGATATCCCATACACCGCCCACATTCTGCCCGCGCCCCTCAGCAAGTGCGGTTACCGACCTTTCAACATAGTGCGGGTCCGGCCTGGAATGGGCATCCAGGCGCACAATGGTGGTTCCCTTTGAGGCCTTGATGGCGGTGTTCAATGCCGCCGGGATAACCCGGGCATGGTTTTCCACCACGGTCACTGCCAGGTCAGGGTGCTGGCTTTGCCAGTCTTGGATTGCATCGAGGGTGCCATCGTTCGACATGCCGTCTGCGATAACAACCTCCATGGCGTCGCGCGGGTAGGTTTGCTCATACAGGGCGTCCAGCAGGAGGTGAATGGTCGCCTTCTCGTTGTAGCAGGGAACAATAATCGAGGTTTCGATGCTCTTTGTTGGTTCAGGCATATTTTTAAGGAGTGATTTACAAATCTCAGGGTGCGTTCAGGCGAGGTTGATTGAAGAACCAGATTTCATGACATGCTTATCCGTCACTACCAAACGGAATATTTTGCAGGTTTGAAAATGGCCTTGCAAATACCGTGGTTTAGCTTTCGATACGCTCTCAGGGCAGCAGCGCAATGCCTTCAATCTCAACTGCGGCGTTGAGTGGAAGCGCAGCCACCTGAACAGCCGAGCGGGCAGGGTAATTACTGGTGAAAAAAGTGGCATACACTTCGTTCATCAAAGCAAATTCACCCATATCCTGCAAGAAAACCGTCGTTTTGATCACCTGATCCAGACTGCTGCCGGCAGCTTCGATAACAGCTTGCAGATTGATGAGGGCTTGCCTGGTCTGTGCCTGGATACCGCCTTCAACAATTTTGCCTGTAGCCGGGTCAATGGGTAATTGACCGGCTGTAAACACCAGCGTACCGGTGGTCACACCCACCGAATACGGCCCGATGGCTTTAGGGACTCTATCGGTGATAACAATTTTCTTCTCGTGACCAGGAGTAGACATAGCAAGAACCGCCTTTCAATAATTGGTGTTAATCATAATTACCCTTGATTATAACATTGCGGGGCTAAACCGGGTCCGGCGTGGGGAACAGGGTTTTGCCGGGGTAATCCATCAGCCTTATCGCTAAAAAACCAGCCATGCTCACTACAAGTTAGCGTCCTTCTTCAGCAAAGTTCAGCAAATTCAGCACATCCGCCAGGCAGGCGGTGAATAGTTCATCCATAATGGCCGGGTCCGCCTGGTAGGCGCCGCCGTAAACCCCATCCTGGTAGATCTCTCGAGTAGCGGCTTTGCCTAGGACATCATAACCGATATCCGGAATGGGCTTGACCCCGTTTGGCAGTTCGGCGACCGTGGTGAAGTCAAAGGCTTCCATCCAGCTGCCGTGTTCGCTATCCAACTGATATTTTTTAGCAATTTCAGCAACGGTGTCCGTGGTCCACCAGGCATACCAGCTCAACAGCAGGTCGGGAAGCTGGTTGAGCAGTTCCACCAGGTGCGTTTTGACCGGGGTATTGCCGCCATGCCCGTTTAAGATTAAAATCCGGCGGAAGCCCTCACCATACAGTGAGCGTAAAATATCCTCAACCACATCCAGAAATGTGTGCAACCTGAGGCTGATGGTACCGGGATAGGTTAAGAAATAGGGCGAGCACCCAAAGTTGAGCGGAGGCGCTAAAAGAACGCCAGACTGGCGCGAGGCTTCTTCCGCCAGGGCCATGGGGATTTTAACATCGGTCATCAGGCTCAGATAGCCGTGCTGCTCGCAAGCGCCCAGCACGAGGATGACCCGATCATCGGTTTTCAGGTAATCCTCAACCTGCATCCAGTTTAGATCTTCGAATTTCATGGCGTTCTCCTGGTTTTTCTGTGTTCAAAACTCCATTATAGCACCCGGTTGGGTGGCAGATGTTATGTTATTAACGATCGCAGTGACAAAAGTGCCTGGTTTCCATGCGCTGCTTACACAACAATATTAACCAGCTTGCCAGGCACATAGATCACCTTTTTGGGCGGTTTGCCCTCCAGGTAAACCTGGATCGAGTCGCTTTCCAGGGCTGCTGCTTTTGCATCCGCCTCACTGATCGAAGCCGGAACAATCAGCCGGTCGCGTAACTTGCCATTCACCTGGACAACCAGGGTGATTTCGTCTTCCCTGGCAGCTTCTTCATCAACTTCCGGCCAGGGCTGCAGGTGCACCGAGTAATCATGACCGGTGCGCTCCCACAGTTCCTCAGCGATGTGCGGACAGACGGGGGCCAACATTCGCAGATACAGGCTTTCTGCTTCCCTCCAGGCCTCCGTCCCAAAGGCGCCCGCCCCCTTCGCCAGCATCATTTCATTGTTCAATTCCATCAAACTCGAAACGATGGTATTAAAGTTGAGAGTCTCAAAGTCATGGGTGACGGAAGCCAGGGTCTGGTGAACTTTCCGCCGCAGCTTACGCAAATCTTCTTCGCCAGGGCGTTTATCAACCTCTGACGGTTCCAGCAGGGTAAACCAGACTTTCCGCAGCCAGCGGATGCTGCCCTCAATCCCACTACTGTTCCAGGGAGCGCCCAGTTCCCAGCGGGCAAAGAACATCAGGTAAGCCCGCACGGTATCCGCGCCGTAGGCAGCCACCAGGTCATCCGGGGCGACCACATTGCCCCGGCTTTTAGACATCTTTTCATGGTCTTCACCCAGCACCATCCCCTGGTTGCGCAATTGCTGCATGGGCTCCGCTCCGCGGGTGATGCCCAGGTCGCGGCAAGCCTTGTGGAAAAAGCGTGTGTAGATCAGGTGCATGGTCGCATGTTCGATCCCACCGGTGTAGGTATCCACCGGCATCCAGTAGTCATACTCACGCGGATCAAAGGGATATTGGTTATAGTCAGGGCTCAGGTAGCGCAGGTGATACCAGCTTGAGCACATGAAGGTATCCATGGTGTCGGTCTCCCGCTCTGCCTTTTCGCCACAGTGGGGGCAGATTGTAAAGCGCCAGGTGGGATGCAATTTGAGTGGGCTCTCGCCGGTGGGGAGCCACTCCACATCCATCGGCAGTTCAACCGGCAGGTCGGTTTCAGGAACGGGCACGGCGCCGCAGTGCGGGCAGTGAATGATGGGAATGGGCGCGCCCCAATAGCGCTGGCGCGAGATCAGCCAATCACGCAGCCGATAGCTCACCGCACCATGACCGACGCCCTTTTCCTCAATATAAGCAATCGCCCGCTGAAAGGCGACCTCGCCCGGCGTTCCCGTCAGCGGTCCGGAGTTGACCATCTCGCCCACGGCAGGGACAGCCATTGTCCTTTCATCCACGATGAGGGGGTGCTCATCCGGGGGCTGGATGACCACGACGACTGGCAAGTTGTACTTGCGGGCAAATTCAAAGTCGCGTTGATCATGGGCGGGCACCGCCATGATCGCGCCGGTGCCATACCCCATCATCACATAATCGGCTGTCCACACCGGGATCCTTTCACCGTTAACCGGGTTGACGGCGTATCCGCCGGTGAACACACCGGTCTTTTCACGGTCAGCAGTTTCGCGCTGGATTTCGCCCATGCGCTCAGCCTGGGCTCGATATTCCGCCACGGATGGCGCCTGCTCGGGTGTGGTGAGCTTTTTCACCAGTGGATGTTCCGGCGCCAGCACCATGAAGGTTGCTCCCCACAGGGTGTCCGGTCGGGTAGTGAAAACCTCAATCTCATCGCCATTTTCAGTCTTGAACACGACCGCGGCGCCCTCCGAGCGGTTGATCCAGTTGGTCTGCAGGGTTTGAACCTGCTCTGGCCAGTCGATCGTTGAAAAATCCAGCAATTCATCGGCGTAATTGGTGATGCGAAAGAACCACTGCACCAGGTTTTTCTTGATCACCGGTGTGCCGCAGCGTTCACAGTGACGGTCATCGCCGTGTACCTGTTCCCGCGCCAGGGTGGTGTTGCAATGCGGGCAGAAATCAACCTGCGCCTCTTTTTGATAAGCCAGGTCGTTTTTATAAAATTGGATAAAGAACCACTGCGTCCAGTGATAATAACTGGGGTCTGAAGAGGTTGCCTCCCGCCGCCAGTCGATCATGGCGCCCATCGACTTGAGCTGTCGACGCATCACATCAATGTTCTGTGAGGTCCACTGGTGGGGATGAATCCTGTGCTGGATCGCCGCATTTTCCGCGGGCAACCCAAAAGCGTCAAAACCCATCGGGAACATCACGTTATAGCCCTGCATGCGCTTAAAGCGGGCGCGGGCATCCGAAGGGCTCATGGCGTACCAGTGCCCGATGTGCAGATCTCCGGAAGGATAAGGCCACATGGTCAGCGCGTAAAACTTGGGTCGGTGCGGGTCAATATCGGCGTGGTAAAGACCGTCTCGCTCCCAGCGTTCCTGCCATTTAGGCTCAATCTCTGCTGGTTTATACATGGGTATGCTGGTTGGGTCTGGCATGATCTTCTCCTAAATAAAATTATTTCAGTGGTCATCCATAATTGTAATTAAAACAAAAACTCCGTCCGAACAGGGACGAAGCGATTAACTCCGCGGTACCACCCTGCTTCCCGGCGCTCTATCAAGGCCGGGCAGCTTGGGCCGCGCTAACGGGCGGTCGTCGTCGCTGATTACTGGGGTTCACCAGCGCCATCTGTCCCCGGATAGGGACCGGCAAGGCGAGTTCAGCCTGGGGTGTTCCGTAACACCTGCCGGGTTCACACCGTTTCCCGGCTCGCTGGCGGATGGCTTACTACTCCTGCCATGATGTTTATGCGTTATACTGAAGCAATTCTAGCACATATAGGGGACGGATTCAATACCTCGCATTAGCTGATTGTCATCCCTTGATTGCGACCGTCTCCAGACCGGAGCAACAACCACAGTACACGATATCCAAAACCCTGATTCCTGCTTCCTGTTTCACAATTTACGTTTTGAGACCTTCGGTCAAGGGCATTCGCCAGTACCATTGCAAACAGAGAGTGGTGAATAAGGAATAGTGAATAGTGAAATCAGGGCCCGGGTCATTCCGAGCCCTGATTTAGTCTTTCCAGCTTTACCAAACTCGTTAAGGTTGATAGTAGGACAATCCTGCCATCCCGGTCAGCAACCCATCGTAGAAGATGCCGCTGATAACATATCCATCAGAGCTGTGCCAGAAATAGGTGCTGACGATTTTTCCATCATCCTCACGCAACCATTGTTCGCGCAAAAACCCGGGGGATTGGAGCAGGTTGGCCATCACATCGTAAGGAATGACCTTGTCGCGGTCATAAATCCCCTTCAAAATCTCGTAACTGTCCTTGTTGACCGTTGAGAGGGCATAATCATCCGGATATGTGCCGCTTGTGACGTTCTTTTTGTAAACCACGCCATCCACGGTGACGCTGATATACGCGGTCATCCCCGACCAGGGCATATCGTACAGGTAGGTTTGCTTGTGGGATTCCCGCGGCTTCCAGGAATCGGTGCTCTTGCGGCCCTCAATGGTCATTATCCGGTCCAGGTCTGCTTCTCTGGTTTCGCCGATGACAATGCTTGCATAACCCTGGTAAACCGGCCCTGCCATCAAACCGCTGAAATTATCAGGGATATCCAGTAACGATGGAATCTGAACTGCTGGTTCTTCCTGAATGGTCATGCTGGTTGACCCCATCGGGTAGCCAACCAGTTCAACCGCGTCAATTTCTGCCCAGCCCAGGCCCAACACGCTTTGATCGACCCAGATGACCACAGTGTCGGTGTAAAAAACTTCGTCCAAATCGATGGTATGCGTCCACACATCGGGGCAGGTCGATACCTGCTCTGGTTCCCCATACCATAACGTCCAGGTTTCACCAGCAGTATCGATGAACTGGATTTCCACCACCTGTGATGGGTTGTGAGATTGAATGATCACCAATTCAGTTGGATTGACCGGAACGTCATAATACAGAACAAGATATTCTTCGGTATCTCCTGCCAGGGGCGCCCAAGCCAGGGGGTTTTCTTCGCAGTAGTCCACGTCGGGTGCACCCGTAGCCTGCAGGGCAGAATAATCATCGGAGGAGTATTCAGAGCTGGCTTCAGCCAGTACAGCCCATTGGCGAATGACTTGCGTTGAGGGGATCAGGGTTTCTTCCAGGTTTTCATCAAGCCACTCCCATTCCTCATCAAATTCGAAGTCTTCGAAATCAAAATCGAAGTCTTCGAAATCAAAATCGAAATTCGTTAAGTCAGCCTCAAAAAAGCTCACCGATTTGAGCACAGCATCATATATCGGCTCTACCTCTTTCCACCGATCTTCAGGTGACAATACCGTCATGTAGAATGTCTGCTCAGGATAAGGTAAAGCCACAAATAATTTCCCCTTCAGTTTTTGTCCATCTTCTATACCTTTAAAATCGACCAGCAGCCCTTCCACGCCACCGATCTTAGTCTTCTTGGGTTTGCTGTACTCGGCAGAGAATTCATCATCTTGTCCTGTCATCTCGTCCATTAAACCCTGGACGCTTAAATTATCGTCATTTGGCAAACCATAGACCATAATCATGGGGCCAAATTTCTCGTCGGCATCAGCCGGTGACATCATCGTCATACCCCAAAATTCTTCAAAATCATAGTCGGGCACCTGTTGCAGAGAGTAACCTCCCGCTTCGGAACGGTAAGTCTCACCCAGTTGGGGCCCCTTCTTCCCGCCAAGACTGCAAGCCAGGGTGGCGATCAGCAGCATGGTGATGATTAATATCAACGGATAGTGCTTTTTGATCATGTTCTTCTCCTTATAAAAATAAACGACGAAAATCAGTTAGTCAACGCCCTTAAAGGTCTTTGGTTAATTCTACCAAGCTTTGTGTCAAGGGAAGGGAAAAAATTCATATAATAAATTATAATTGGTTTTTGATGGGAGGGGAAGAGTCGTTCGATGCTGGCGGTTAAACTCTGGAAGTCTGAAGATAAAAAGTGTATTATTTTGTTACCGTAACACACTCTCCAGCTATACCCTGGTACTGCTCCGCATTGGCTGCGCTCGGGGATACTGCGCAGTCACTGCATTCTCTGTGACAGGGTTGACTGGTCTGAGGCCGGTACGGCTGCGCCAACTCAGCGCCCTGGACATTAGAAAATTTATTTGCCAGTTCAAAATCCAGGGGCAACCCCGTGTCGCACATCGATGGATCTGGTTTCATTTTCAGCACCCTCCTCCAAACTGCTTGACACTTACCCCGCTATTCCGTATAATTCTTTACGCCTTCCTCGATAGCTCAATTGGCAGAGCGAGCGGCTGTTAACCGTTAGGTTCCAGGTTCGAGTCCTGGTCGAGGAGTATTTTCTTAACTTGAATTTTCCTACACCCCTGGTAACGCCGGCCGGGGGTGATCGTTTTAAGCGAATTTTGATTCGTGCCGCAAGTACTGAAGGGTTATAATCATAACGACTTAATTAATTAATGCACACACCGTTAATCATGAGACCAGCAATGAAAATATCTGTACGAATACTCTTCTTGTTATTGACCCTTGTTCTGATCGCCTGCGCTGGCTGTTACTCCACAGCCTTGCCAGAGCCAGCGTCACAGCCGACTCTAAATCCGATGACCGCCCACCCGGCGCCCACATCCGCTCCCGAAACACAGGCATGGTGGCGTGATATTGTCTTTTATGAGATCTTCGTGCGCAGCTTTAAAGACAGCGATGGCGATGGTATCGGTGATTTCCAG